>Ga0233436_1000203_pt1 | contig 71849 bp, 75 predicted proteins | sample SI_122_August201_2_FD_182723 | JGI IMG/M metagenome (GOLD analysis project Ga0233436, IMG submission 182723) | Seawater microbial communities from Saanich Inlet, British Columbia, Canada - SI_122_August2016_150_MG | ecosystem: Environmental > Aquatic > Marine > Inlet | place: Canada: British... | reverse complement strand
TATTCTCATGGACAAGCTTTAAATACATCCTCTTCTTCTAAATACTCAATAAATTAAGAAACAGCGATGCGTCGTGCACTGCATGGCTCTAGTTCGGCAGGGGCTTATTTTCTTTTAAATTCAATCCCTTTTTCCGAAAACAATATAAATGAATTAAGAAAAACAAGATATACTGCCCCGGTGGCTTAGTGGCAAATGGTGTCCCATTTGATAAGACAGGCGACATGCGCTCATTACATTCGCTTAGTCCCCTTAAGTTACCGAGCATAAATTGCCCCGGTGGCTTAGTGGCTATAGCGGTCGCCTAGTAAAGTCTTTGACTTAAGAAAGCGACAGGTCGCGAGTTCAACTCTCGCTCGGGGCTCTTTTTTTCAATAAGCTTTAAAAATGAAGAAGTTCTTTAAACATTGCTTATCTCATTAGGCATAGCTTAGCCCCTTTGTGGGCAATATTGCTTTCCATTACCCATTACAGACCTAGTGCTGTATATCGGGCCCGGGAGGATAAAATTTACAACAGCAACCCTTTTGAGATAAGCACCTTTATTCTCTACAAAAGAAATTCTTATATAACACATAAACAAAAACATAATATGCTCACTCAAATCTCCCAAGAAATCAAATCAATGCTTAGCAAGTTTTCTGCAGAAGATAACATTATCTTTAACAACAAAGTAATTAAGATTGACAAAGATAACTTTCAACAAATTGAAACAGAATCAAACGAAAATAAAACCATCGCTTTCATTGATGGTGGACAAGCAGAAATAATCTCTACCGGAAACTTTTGTTTAAGTTTTATTAGAGTTGGAGCTGTTTTCTTTTATGGAAATGAAAAAATCAAGCAAATCAAAAAAGAGTTCTATTTGTTTACTAAATCTAAATATCTTAATGAAGATTTGTATTATGAAAGTAAAATATTTGGTAATAAGATAATTAATGAGGAAGATTTATTTATCTCATCAAACGATTCTTCAATTAAAACGGGATCAGAACGCGCACCAATTTCTAAAATAACTAACATGGCGAGAAGGTTTGCAGAATTATCTTTAGCAAAAGAGATAGAGGATGAAGTAGATTTTATAATCTTAGATGGAACTTTAGAAAAAACGTTTAAGAATGAAGATAAATACTTATCAGAATTAAATGAAACTGTTTCTGCTTTAGCAAAATCATCTTCATTATTTACAACTTCTGGAAATTCTCCCGTGGTTTTATTAAACAAGATGGGTTTAGAAGGTTGTTGGTCATACTTTTTAGAAAACAAACTAGAAAATCCTAAAATGGACTACCCAACAGAGCAAACTCCGGAGTATTCACCAATTTTTCAAAATGGATTTTCTGGTCATTCCTCGCTAAACACCACCACAAGTTGCGAGGCATTAAAACCAGCGAGGAATAAAACTTACTTTGTAAAATTAAATTCAAAAGCTAAACATGTTTTCAGGTTTGAAGGTAATAAAAAAGTTTTTCCATATTTAGTTAACAATTGTAATGATGCTTTGTTTCTGGGATATCCTTACGGATTAATCTTTGTTGACAAAATAGCTCGTGTAACTAATTCTGAAAAGAATTCTTTGAAAATGAACATCTTATTAAGAAAAGATAATCAAGAAATTGCAGAATATCTATCCACAAATAATGCTCATGACATTTTAGATAATCTAAGTTAATCTTCAACTAAGATTAGTCTCTTCTTTTTGACTTTAAGATTATGTGATACAAAAACAACCCTAAAGTTTCCTTGTAAAAACTTTTCAGGCAGAAGTGCTTTTGGAGCAAGACTTATTCTCTTAACTAGACCTTCTAAAAAACCATGAAACTTTCCAACCGTTGCCAATTTTGTAATATGTCCTGCATGTTTATAGGCAGCGTTAACAAGTTCTGTACAAAAGAATTTGTCTTCATCTTTAGAAAACTCATAATCATAAGGTTTACCAATTTGTTCTTTAGCATAAGCAATAGCTTTTTTAACAATTCTACGCCTCTTTTTAATTCTTTTAGGTAATCGTAAAATTACTAAAGTGTCATATTCTGTGAATAAATGATGTAATGAAGCGTAACCTACACCATCACCAATAGCATGAACAAACTTCTTCCTACCAACATATAATGCTGCATGTGTAACTGTGCCTTTAATAAATAATGAGGATATTTCTCTTAAATTTCCTAAAAGAACAATATCACCTTTTCTTAATTCTAATCTTGCCTTAATAAGATCTTCGTGTGTAAGTAAATTCTTTCTTACATGAACAATAATTCCTGTGATAAAATAAACAAAATGAGCAAATATTCTTTTATAGAAAGGATAATTTCTGGGAAAATTCTGGATGAAATGAAATTTTTGAAACCGTTCCATATAGTTGAAGAAACATTTAGAGTATAAAAGGTTTACTTTTTAGAATATAGGGTAGAATTGCTATTTGCATTATCGGGTCAATGATCAATAATAATAACTTAAATGTCTATAAAGAAGGGTTTAGTAATTTCATAGAGCCTACACTATCATAAAGTTTATAAGAGATCAACTTGAAACTAATACAATTTAGTTTAAAAAAAGTAGGTGATATAAAATGAGAAGTATTTGTGTTATTAATCATAAAGGAGGAGTAGGCAAAACTACTACTGCTGTTAATTTGGCATCTGGATTGTCCAGAAAAGATAAAAAAGTAATTTTAGTTGACTTAGACCCACAAAGTAATGTTAGTGTTTCTTTAAATGTGGACTCACCATACAATTTGTATGATGCATTACAAGGTAATATCCCATTAAAAAGATGTATTTTTAATATTGGTAAAAACCTTGATGTTTTAACTTCAAAAGAGACTTTAATAAAATCTGAATATTTCCTTGCTAATAGAAGCGATTCTAAAATGTTACTAAGAGATTTGTTAAAAACAATTGAAGGTTACGATTTTATTATTATTGACTGTCCGCCATCATTAGGATTACTTAACCAAAATGTTTTAGCTTTCTGTAAAGAAGCGTTTGTTCCAACTTCTACTGATTTCTTAGGATTTGATGCTCTAAAAAAAATGCAACTGATTATTAAAAAAATTAATTCTAATTATCACCATGGTATTAAAATAACTAAAGTTATTCCAACATTATACGATCGAAGAACAAAAATCTGTAAAAATACTCTTGCAGAAATGGAAAATATATTTAATGGCGTTGTCTCCGACCCAATTAGAATAAATTCTAAATTAAAAGAAGCACCGATGTACGGTAAATCAATATTTAGTTATGCAAAATCAAGTAACGGCGCAAAAGATTACGGCAAATTGGTTGAGAGTGTTTTGCAAATGGGTTCAATCAGAGTAACCGAAGAAGTTATTGGGAGTTAAGTTTTTTTCAAATAACTTAACCTTTTCTTTTCTTCTAATCTTTCTATAGAATATCTTAACATTGTTCGTGGCATTTGCAAACAATGTTTGTCTAAGAAATTTTCTAAAACAGATTCATCTTTCTTACCTATTTCTCGTAACATCCAACCTACCGCTTTATGAATCAAATCGTGTTTGTCATTAAGTAAAATTTCAGAAATATTTAATGCATCTTTGAAATCATTGTTTCTAATAAAAGCAAACGTTGCTAAAACTGCGATTCTTCTTTCCCATAAATCATTTGAGTCAGATAATTTGTACAAAACACTTCGGTCTTTATCGATTAAATAGGCTCCAACAGTTTTCGGAACTGTAACGTCAACCAAATCCCAATTGTTAATATATTTGGTATTTTTTAGAAAAAAGTTGTAAATCTCTTTTCTTTCCATACCTTTTTCATACTTGTAAACAAGCATCACTAAAGCACACATTCTGAATTCATGATATTTACTTTCAATTAATATTTGTGTATCAGACAAAGTAATTTTTTTAAAATATTTCTTAGCGACAACTCTTAATTCAGGCATGGTTAATCCTAAGAAAACATCATTTTCACCATATTCTCCTGGGCCAGTTTTAAAAAAACGTTGAGAGTGTTCAGCTCTTATTGGATTAGCTAATTGATTCAGTTCTTTTTTAATTAAGTTTAACATTATTTTAAAATAAAATTTATTTGCCTATAAAACTTTCTTTTTATTATTCTTACTTAAAAGTGATAACTTCCGAAAGATTTAAATAAAAGTTAATTATACTTTCTAATTAAGATGGATTCAAACGAAATAACACCAAAACAAAAAAAAGATTTTGAAACACTTAGTGAGAAAGTCTTTTCAAATTACTATAACGTTCTAAGCTCATTAGGATATAAAGAAGACCAAGAAACATCTAATTTAAGAGTAATTGGCTTCCAAACAAAAAGACACACATTTCTTCAATTAGGCAACGTGCTATACTCTAGAAGAAATACAAGTGACAAAGGCTCTAAAGAAATACTCGGAATGGTTCTTGGATTCTTTGATGAAAATTCTAAAGATTATCTTCATTTAAGACAAGAAGTAAGAGAAAGTGATAATGATGAAAAATGGAGAACAGTATCAGAAAGACTAGATACACTTTCACCAACTGCAAAAGAAGGAAGCAGAATAATTCTTGCAAAAAACTTTGTTCACCCTACAAGACTAGTTTTCGGAGCATTAAGTACTATCGAAAAAGTTGTTGATTGTTATGAAACATTAGAAATAGGTAAAGACCCTATGCCTAACACATTTAATTATCAACGTCCAAATTTCCGTGAAACAGCAGAAGATTTAATTACAAAAATACAATCAGACAAAATAGGAGATCCTTTAGAAAGAGATTTAGGAGGATTTGCAGGCAGGTATATCCAAGAACATGGATTGCCAGAAAATGAACAATTAAAAGATTTACAAGTGTATATCAGTGGAAAAGTTCCAGATGGTAAAATGACATTAGATTCGTTTCCTGAAAGAGTTAAAAGAATACTTGCAACTAATGTTGAAGGACCACTTAACAAACAAGATACACAATATTTACAGACAGTAGTTATAGAAGGGATCGAAAGAGACCTTAAAATAGGATATTTAAAATATGTAGTAGATTTCAAATGGAGCGAAGGTGCACAAGTGAAAACGGACTTAGAAGAATTCACTAAAAAACTAAGAGAAAACTACGAAGTTAAACCATTTTTAAAATAAAATTAATTTGCCTATAAAACTTTCTTTTTGTTATTCTTACTAGAAAGTAATGAATAAATTTATATATTAGAGGGGTTATTGATTTAATATGTATAGGTATGATCATCTTGACTTGGAATGGGAAACAAAAGAATTAGTTTTACCAGGAATAGGAATTAAATTAGATGTACCACCCAGAGCAAGGATCTGTCATTTAGGTCAGAGTAACCAATTTGATTGGGAAAAAGAAAACTCGGCGGGAATCTGTGTTCCTCAACCCAATTTTAAAACAGGTGGATATGATTTTATTATTGCTCGAAAGAAAGATTTAGAACCTGCTTTTTATGATACTTTTGTAATGGGACATGAAGAGGGCCATTTATTAAATTATATTGGTGGTTTAGAAATACTTTATGATCAATCTAAACATTTGGGATTAGAGTTTCCATTCATGAACATCTTTGATTTGAAAAAATCTGATGAAAGCGCAAAGAAAATACATCAAAAAAGATATAACCATCAAGACTTTGCTAGAGTTTGGAAAAAAGATAATTTGTTAAAAGAATCTTTGGCAGACGTTGCAGGTTTAGTAACTTTAATTAAACAAGAGTTCCCAGACAAAATGGTTGAGATTATTAGAAAAGAAGTTGAACAAAGAAGTTTAAAACCGTTAGAAAAGTTATTTGATATGCCTGAGTATACATATGCACAAGGAAAAAGAAAAAGCGTAATACAAAGTATAGAGCCTAAATCAACAAAATTAAAAACAGACTTAAGTAATCTTGAAAATGGAAACTTAATTCAAATATCTGATTATTTAAGAAAAAGAAAAGATTAAAATACTCTAAAAGTTTCTTTTTTCATTAATGTCAATAATAGATTTCATAAAAAAGGAGCGTATGGTTTGGCACAAGAGATTTATTCCAAGTTTAATTACAGGAATTTCAATAGCAATAATTACATTCTTTTTTGAAATTACAGCTTCAAATATTGTTATGTTTGCTTCTTTAGGTGCATCTGCTGCGATCTTAACTCACAAGTACATTAATAGATTAAACATTTTAAGAACAGTGATTATATCCTATTTAATTGCGTTAACATTTAGTGTAATAATTTATATTGTAAACTTATATTATCCAATGCCATTTCCAATAAATGCTTTACTGGCAGTAACATTAACAACATTATCATTATATCTATTTAATGTATTTCATCCACCAGCAATTTCTGCATCACTTGCTTTCTTATTGTTGCATGGAAGTTTAATAAATAGATTTTTAGTTTTTGGGTCTGTATTAGTTTTATTAATTATTGTAAAAGTGTTAACATACGCATTTTATTATGAACATTTAGAAATGCATAAGTTATATTTAGAATTCAAAAAATTAGAAAAAAAAGAAATGAAAAATTTGTTTCAAAAATAAAACAAATTTTTAGTGTACACTTTGTGTACAATGAAAAAATTAAACTTATTGTCTTCTTAGGTTTGCCCTTTTACTTGGTCGAGCTTTCTCATAACCCTTACCTTTACCACGTAAACCACGAGATTTTCTACCAGCAGAAGTTTTTCCATGAAATACCCTACTTTGATGTTTTTCTTTACAAACCCAATTAATGTTTTTATCAGACTTAATAACTGGATGTTCAGGATCAACTAGAATTATTTCGTACCATAAATGTTTACCATCTTCTGCAACATAATAAGAATTAAGTACAGTTAGGTTTACAAACTTTTTCTGACAACGTTCTTCAGCAATTTGTTTATAATTTTTACTTAAATCTAATCTTGTACCGTAACGTTTTGGTCTTCTACCTTTTTTAATCATTGGTCGAGTATGACCACCACGAGGAACCCTTTGTCTTACAACAATAAATCCCTGTTTAGCTTTATATCCTAATGATCTTGCACGATCAATCCGTGTAGGACGTTCTAATTTTACTGTAGTTGGCTCTTTACGCCAAGAAATTAATCTTTCACGCCATAATTCTGGCATGTTCTTCTTTGGTTTTTTCCAAAGTTCTTTTACATACTTGTACAAACTCATTTTATTTAGCCTCCGTTGTTTACTATTACATAACATACCAGTTCAGGCAAGCAATTACCTACATTCGGGTATGCAAAAAATTTCAATGTTGAAATTTTGCATGCAAAAAATGCTATTTCACGCATTTTTATCATGTATTGATTAAATTACGTTGTCCATTTATAAAAGTTACTTCTAAAACTAAAAAAATCTAACTCTTAATCAAACTATTTAATTCTTCAGAAAGTGTACTATGTTCCTCTTTAAGTTTGCCAAGTTGAATTTTTTTAAACTCGTTAATTTGGTTTCTACTTGAATCCCATTCTAAAGGGCGGATTCTTTTATCCAAATCGTACAATAGTCCTCTAATTTCTAAAATTCTTTCTTGACTCATAATTTTATTATTGTGATAGATTATATATAAATGTTTGGGGAAATATTAATTAAGTTGAAGAATTCTAAGAGTATTTATGCAAGAAAAGCATATACTCCTTATATCGATGTCTGTTATTGTTTTAGGACTGATTTTTCTCTTCTTTTACTCAGAAGGCTTAAATTTAGAAAATGTTATCAGAATTGATGAGAGTTACGCTGAAGATGAAATTAAGATTACTGGTGAGATCAGTAAAATATCTGTCCAGGATAAAGTAGTTTTCATTGAGATATCAGGACAACAAATTATTAAAACAGATGCAATTGTATTTAGCGACGAAGAAATATTTTTAGAAGAAGGTGACATTGTGGAGATCACAGGTGTAGTAGAAGAGTATAATGGTAAGAAGGAAATTATTGCTAATAAAGTTTTGAAAAAATCATAAAAATGTAGTAAAATTGTTCTGGCCCCACAAATGATAAATCCAAAAGAACAATTTTCTTAACACTACATTTTTAGGATCTAAATAAAGTGTATGCATCTTTATTTTGGATGATTTGACTTTTAGGGACTGTAAAATAAAAACCTGCACCTTCCTGTTTAGTTAAATTACCATCTTTTGTCTGTTCATTAAAATTAATTGGCGATTCTGCCCAGATTTTTCCACCATGAAATTCAACTTCTTTCTTTACTATATTTAGTCCTTTACCTTTCGATAGACCCCATTCAGCTTTAATTATGGGGTTAGTACTATAACCATCTTCAAAGATTTCTTCTAAATCAGTTTTAGGGATAATGTTACTACCATCATTTTCAACACTAATAAGTAAATCATCATCTCTTTTTATACCATAAACTAAAATTTGTTTACCATCTTCAGCAATATGATTTAAAGCATTTCCTAACAAGTTTCCTAAAGTTACTGCATAAGGTTCAGTAGTAATTAATTCTCCAGGCAAAATACCGTATATTAATTCAATGTTTTTATCTTGAAATGCGTCACCATGAACGCAAGAAAAAAGTTTTAAATAATGGCCAAAATCAAATTGTTCCGGTTTCTCGCCTAAACATAAAGCATGGTAAGTATGTTGAGCAAAAATTTCTTGTGCAGAGGTAACACGTTGAACTCTTCGCCACTGATCTTTATCTTCTAAGAACTCTTTTGGAGATGGTATCAAAGTTTGTTTATGTATTTCCCTCAAATATAAAGGAAGCATTGGACAAGGAAGAATCTCTTCAAGATGGTTCAAGCATTCAGAAAAATATTTTGAAGAAGTTAAAATTTCTTTTGACCAAGGAGTAAAACTATTAGGGCTGTTTCTAATAGATATTTGTCCAGAAAATCCAATCAGAATAGTAAGAAGATTTCTTAAATCGTGATTTATACGGTCAATCAAACCCACTTTATTATCTTTAGGAAGGTCGTTTAAAGCAGACAATAATTGTTCTAAATTGGCCATAGTTTTATAGAAATGGTAAATAGTTTATATAATTTGCGGAAGTTATTTACTTTGAAGTAACAACCATCAGAAAAAGAAAAAAATTAAGAAGCACTTAAACCGCTAAAAGCATTATTAACTTCTTCGTCAGTCCAACCAGTCTGATTGATTAAGATGTGCCTAATATCCTCATCAGACGTTCCTGCAGCTCTCTCTTTACCAATCCATTCCGTTAATTCGTCAAAGTTATAGACCAAATGTTTATGCTTATGATGATAGTGCATGATCAAAACAATTAGTAATACGATCATTAAGATTAACGTTGTTGGGATCGCTATCACTAAAGCTTTGTAATTAGTCCATGCTTTCTGCCAAAGACTTTGTTGTGTTGGCTGTTGTACAGTAGGTTCTGTTGGTTGTTGAACAAAGTCATCAATCTTTCCTGGCGCAGTGTATCCTGGCAAACCAGGAGTTGTAACTGTTCCTTCACAAGCTCTTTGTAAAGCCGGTTTAGTCAAACTCGTTCCGCAAATGTGTGAATCAACACAAGTTCTTGATTGTACTTCGTTTGAACAATCTGTCCATACTTGACATGTCCAGGATTCCACACATTTAGTACAATTTTGCTCTTCAACTTTATCAGCTTTACAGTTCTTCAAATCTTGACAAGTTCTTGTTTGTTTCAAAGTAGCGTTACAGAAACTCCACGTACCACATTTCCAATTAGAACTACAATAATTACTACCGCCGCCACTACTGGAAGGAGTTTGTGGAGTATCATCTACAGGAGGAACATCGTCAGTTGTTGGTGGATTTTTACAGAAAAGAACATTATCGTCAAAACCTTCTTTAGTTTCTCCGCAAACCAAATCGCCGTTACAATTAACGTTAGTTCCATCTAAATCATAACAATCTCCTTCCCCTAATGAACAGCCAGTACCAGTAACAATTGTCTTTGTACTACAAAGTCCTGGAGTGCCCTGACAAGCTGTAAAGTAATTATTCAAGATAGTTTCATTAACACAAAAAGATTTTTCGTTAGTTTCCTGTTGTGCACAAATCTTTCCTTCAGTACAATCACTACTACCTATGCAAGTTAAGTCATCTGTTACAGCAGATACTAAATCACCAAAGAATTCTATATAATTTGCATTACAGGCAGGAGTTAAACATTGACCACCAATACAAATTAAATCATTATCAACACCATCAAGAGTACATTCTTGCCCGATAAGAGTACAACCAGTATCTTCTTCCTCAACACATTCTCCATCAACACAGTTACCCGTACAACTACAATCACAGTAACTTAAATTTATGTTTGAACAAGTTTGTGTTATAGTATCAAAGAAGTTTCCTGAACCCATTAAAGATTCTGAACTCTCACAGTAAAAGTCATCAAAATTTGAGTTAATGAAATCATTGTCACAAACATTGTTATCATAAATTCCATTAGCATTACCACCAATAATTTTTATTCCATTGTCAGTATTATTTTTGAAAGTACTTTCGGAAACAACAGCGTTTTCTGCATTTTCAAGGAGCAAACCAGTATTGAATCCAATAACATTACAATTTCTTAAATAAACTCCATTTGCAGAAGAAATGTTAACCCCTATACCTAAACGGTTAGAACTTTTGATAGTGTTACCAAGACAATCAATTAAAACACCATTTGCTGTAATGGTTATTGCGTTTCCTGTACAGGTAAGATTTTCATCAATGAACAATTGTTCTTCTAAAGTGTCTATAACCGTACCACAAAGAGATTCTACTTCTTGACAACCTTCAACATCTGTACAATCATCATCATCACAATCTAATGAGCCATCACCATTATTATCAAAGCCGTCAAAACAAGATTCCATTTCAAAACAGGTATGATCTGTTTCTTGACCATTAATAATTTCTGTAACCTCCCAACAATCTCTATCAGCACAGTCTAAGAAAGTATCCGAGTCATCATCAACAGAATCAAAACAGTTAATTTCATTTGTTACAACTGGGACTACAAGAGCAACAGTACAAATATTTACATTGTCACTCGAAATATCATTAAGTTTAAGTTTATCAGAGATAGATTTTTCCCCAATAGACAGAGTTATAGATTCATCATTAATTAACAGAGTAGCAGTAGCAGTTCCAATATTACTTAATTGAACTTCATTAGACACTCCATCTAAATCGAACACAGCACCGCCATCATTCAAATAAATGTTAGTACAAATCCAATCTTCACCATCTACCGCAACAATTGTCATATTATTCCCATAAACTGGTCCTACATCATCAGCAGAATCCATATTTTCAGCAGAAAGCCCGAATCCAAGAGTATTTCCAGCAATAGCATCTGCAGAAACATCTGCACGTATTTCAAAGTTTTTAGTAGAACCTTTAAGTAGTACCAAAACAAAACTATCTAGGACTATTTTATTACTACCATCCATAACATAAAAATCTGAATAATCAGTTTCAATTGCTGTTCCTTCTGATAGTAATTCAAATCCGTTTAATGTAGTTTCCACATTACTACTGATTGTAATTTTAGTAAACAAAAAATCATCTGTTCCTTGTTCAACAGTTCCAGAAGCAGGAGAATCACCAGCTAGAGCCATGGTTATTACAGGAGCAACACAAACACCATTGTTACAAGCACCACTTTCACAATCACTATCAGCCCCACATTCTGTTGCTTCAACCGTAATGATAGGATCAGTCATGGTAATACCAATTGTCTCTCCCTCTTGATCATAAAATGCATGTTCAGTAAAAGTTAATGGATGATTTCCTTCAACATCAGGAGATTTAAGAGATAGTTCTGCTACATGAAAAGCGCCAGTTTTGTAAGTCCCAACATCCGGGTTTAGAGTCGCACTTTCAAAAGTAATGAGACCATTATCACAAGATATGTTTGTTAATACTGTACCTTCATCCCAACCTAATAAAGATTTAACCGATTCTTCACAACTACCAGCTAAATCAACTGAATCTAAATCTAAAACAAACCTTACTCCTTGAACAGCCGTTTCAGAGTTAACACTAACATTTACTGTAAATGCTTCGTTAGAACCAATTGTTGCGTCTGTTAAAAAGATTCCACCATCTGCTTCTGAAATTGAATCTAAACTTCCCATAGTAATAGCATGTCCAACAAACACGTCTGTAAAGAATAATAACATTGCTAAAGCTGTAATTGCCAGAATGGCAATAATAGAAATTATTAAAGGTTTACTAACTTCTCCATCTTTTACACCGGGATGAGCTTCCCAAGTATGTGGAGGTAAAGCTTTGTAACGTTTTCGAACAGATTTACGTTTATTCATTATTGTCCACCCCCATAAAGACCAAAGAAGGTTATAAGAATGTTAGTTATCTCAATTACTGCAGGCACCATTTCCAATGGGTTATTATTATATTGTTCCAGAACAGTTTCAATTTCTGTTAAAGTATCTTCTAAATCTGTTGCATCTGAACCATCATCAGACTTTTCAATAACAGTCATGTTAGAACCGTAGACAATAGAACTATTAACAATTCCAAGCCAAGAGTTAAATTTAGTGCCTATTCCTAAGTTATGAGGGATATCTGCACGAATTTCAATAATTTCAATAGATACTCCATCTAAGAATAACGAGAACTGTTGTAAATCAGAATATTCAGTATTATTGTGGAATAAAGTCAAATTAATAGTGTCAATAAGAGCATCATCGGATTCACTTTCAATCTCCCACATGAAATTATTTAAAGTAGTAGGAAGATTACTAGATATGCTCACTTTTTCTAGAAGTACACCCGTTACACCTTGCTCAACAGTTCCTTCAGCAGGAGAATCAGGAGCTAGAGTCATTAAAATTTGTAGATCATCTTCAGCAACACATTCTCCACTAGCACAAACACCACCCTCACAATCGGCATCACTAGTACATCCAGGTACTACAATGGGACAATTGATTTCTGTATTATAAGAATGTTTGACGAAATTATCTCCAGCATCAATACAACTTTTTAGATCCTCGATATTTTCAAAACCCAATTGAGTAAATATATTTGGATCATAATAAGATTCATAAGCTTCAATACTAGGACATAAAGGATTTGAACCATCAGTATTTAAGTTTAGCCCTGGGAAAACCATTTTCTCATTAACCCCATAAAAATAAGTTTGGTATACTGTTTTGATACTACTAAGACTTTTCTTTATTATTGGAACACCTTTATAAATTTCAATACAGTCATAATCTCCACCAATAGTATTCACTGAAGCAATATTTTCATTTGTATGATTGAAGTGATAATCATTCATTCTTTGCATACAAGGACTAGTATGTGTGACAGAATCAAAACCTACAAGACCAGAAGCCTCGCCCAAACTAAAACTTCCAAATTCAGAATTTTCTTCACAAACATCTGCAGTTGCAAATACTGCCATAACCATTAAAATCATTAAGTAAATTAATTTTTTCATTTTCTATAAACCTCTTTTTATCCTAAATCCCATATTTGTTTTAAAATGTTAGATACACCAATCACTTTTTGTGACATATTTAACGTATCATCATATACTGTTGAATTGAATGCGTTTAAATTAGCATCAAGTTTACATTCATCACACTGGGGGGTAATATTATTATTCTCAATAATCCAGTTTATCCCATTTTCAAAATCAGTTGCAATCTCAGTAACCGTTTTATCAGAAACACTAAACCCAAAATTATTTTGAGCAATCTGATCAATTGCACTTTCAAAAGTATTATAATCACTAACAGCTATATTATAAGAATCGTTTGCGGCAACATAATCGGCGTGTATACTTTGACCATAAACATTCATATCCCCGCCAGAAATTAAAGCAGTTGATTGTTGAGCGTTTTCAGTTTGTAAATCACTAACTTGTGAATTATAGTCAGCTGATTGAGTTTGATAAGTTAACAAATCATTATTAAGAGTGTTAACAATGGCATTATGCCCGTCAATTTGTAACTGCAAATCACTAACAAGATTCGTTTTCAAGTCTAAAGAAGTTGACAGCCCAGAAACTTGGCCAAGTAAATCAGTCTTTTCCAATTGTAAACTTGTTAATAAATCATTACTAACACCATTATCAGTAATAATTTGTTGTTGTGTAGCAATTTGTTGATCTTTGTTAGTAATATCAGATGTTAATGTTGCAATGGTATTCGTCAGTGTTGAAGTTTCAATGTTAAGATTTGAGATGTCATTATTAAGTGTATTTACTATATTTATCTCTGCCAATAGATCTGCATTTAAATTAAAATTCTGTTCATTTAATGACAATATGTCATTGTTAGCAGTAATAAGTTCATTGTTCAGGTTACTTTTTTCTGCATTTACTGTTGCTATTTGTGAGTTCAACAAACTATTAGAAGAAGTAAGACCAGAAACTTGCGATTGCAAACTTACCATTAGCTCAGAATCAACACCATTTTGTTGTAATGATGATTGTAACCCTTCATTTTGATTTAACAAATCAGCATTCTCATTAGTTAAAGTGTTAACTTGATTAGTTATTGTAGCAATTTGTGAAGAAAGTTTATTGTTGTTAACGGTGATATCTGCAATAATTTTATTCTTCCCTTCAATGTTAATTTGAACCGTGTTAAGTTTTGCAGAAACTTTTTCAAAATTGTTATTTGCAGATAATAAATTATTGTTCAAAACGTCAAGATTTGACTGTAGTATAGCAAGATCAGAGTTTTTTATTTTCAAGTTATCATTTAATAATGTGATTTTACCTTCTAGATTAGACACTGCAACATTTGTATCTAATTTCAAATCTTCAATAACATTATCTTTTAAATCGAGACTGTTTTCCAAACTTTGAATGTTTGCAGTTGCAGAAGCTAAACCAGATTCTAAATTTAAAACCTGATTAGAATAAATTTGGGTTTGTAATGTTAAAGCAGATTTATCCTCATTAAGTGTTGAAATAATTTCATTTTTATTAAAAATTTGTAGGTTAGCATTATTTAATGAACTAAGTGCATTACTAATATCTCCTTCCAATGCGTTTTTTTGATTAGTTAACTGATTTACATTATTATTTAATGCTACAGCATTTTGAGGAAAACAAGAATAATCATTTATACCACAACCTAAAGAACTGGCTACTTGATTCAAAAATCCCCTTTCTTGGTTAGTAAGTGCAGTCCTACCTGGATTTGCTCCCTGACCCGCAAAACCTTCAGTAAAAGAAAATTCTGATTCCAAAACCAAAAAGCCAATAGCAATAACAAATACTGCTATGCCAAAAAATAGCCAAATTTTATGTTTATCTACATCCATCAATGAACACCTACTTTTTTATTAATAATATTAGAAATAACTTTATCATTTATATAATTAATGTTAAAACGGGCTAATATGAAACCCTCCTTTTCTTTTGTGCTAGCGCCCTGTCGTAGCATAAGAACGAAATTTTTGTTTCATTCTTTGCGTAGATGAGGCACACGAGTGACTGAAAGGAACTCGTAATGGGTGCCGTGCCCTAATACAAAAATTGTTGAGGGTTTCATATTAGCCGTTAAAACGTACGTATTTAGTTGGTAAGCCAAGATGTTAAATTTACTAGGTGTATGTACAGAAAAACAAAAATTGTTTTCTGGGGGTTCCTAAATGAACCGTTCCACGACTATCCAAATTATTTAAAGTCATTGTTTAATCAAACATAGAATCACGCTTAATTTAACGGCCAACTAAATACGTACGCCGAAATGAGTTAAAAGTAAGTTGAAACAGATTTAGTTTAACCCTCAAGACATTTAAATTTCTGCCAAAACATTTATAAATGTGGGAAATAATTCCTACATTATGTATGAAACAAACATTTCAAATTTATTTTTTTTAAATCCCATGAAAAAGTTTGGGATTCGAGAACTAAGTAGGATAACCAAAACTGATACTAAAACAGTAATGAAGTACCTTAAAACTCTAATTAAAAAGAAAATAGTGATTAAGAATAAAGAAAAGAACAGATATCCTTATTATGAAGCTAATCGTTTGTCTTACATTTACCGCCATGAAAAAAGTGAAATTTTGATTAAAAAAATATTAGAAAGTGGACTGATAGAATGTCTAGAAGAAAAAATATCACCAAAAACAATTGTTTTGTTTGGTAGTGTACAAAAAGGAACTTACCATAAGGAAAGTGATATTGACTTATTTATCCTGGCTGATTATAAAAAATTAGATTTAAGTAAATTTAACAAAAAAATAGGACATCAAGTGAATTTATTTTTTGAAAAAGATTTAAATCAGTTAAGTAAAGGTTTATTGGAAAACATTTATAACGGTTTAACACTCAGTGGTAAGTTAGAGGTATTAAAGTGAAAAGAAAAGATTTTGCAGGTTGTATTAAAGAAAATAAATTATTTGAAACTGGTCTAGAAGATATTAGTATGGCTAAAGAACTTTTAATATTAGCAGAACATAAAGAATTGTTCTGGAAATCAATTTCAGAAAAAGCAAAAGAATTTCCCTCGTTGTTTATTGAAGGGTATTATGAAATTGTTAAAGAATTAAGTACAGCTATTCTTACTTTAGATGGCTGGAAATCGTTAAACCACGAATGTTTATTTGCTTATTTGAAAGAGAACAAAACTCATCTGGAGATTGACTTTGATTATTTATTAGAACTAAAAGATACAAGAAATGCAATAGATTATCGTGGAGTTAAAGTTAGTTATGATATTTGGAAAAATAATGAACTAAAAATAAACCTTGTTATTAATGCATTAAAAGAGTATATTAAAAATCAACTAGAACGTTAAATTACTTTATCTATTTCATCAGGTTTCCAATCAGACTGTTGAATCAAAGTTTGTTTAATTTGTTCTTCAGAAGCGCCAAGTTCACGTTCCTTCTTAACCCAATTTTTCAAAGCGGTAAGATCTTCTTCACCGGCAGGTTTGTGTTTACTGATGAAATGAATTAATAAAAATATAAGTGCACCTAACAGCAATATTCCTAATCCGGAAGCAGTAATCGCTATTTTATGTTCTTGCCAGAAGGATTGTTTTGGTTGTTGAAGTACTGCGGGTAAAACTGGTTCTGGTTGATCAGGAGCAACGTAATTACCACTATTTGGCGGGATGTAACCTTTTGACCCAGGCATTAAACATTCCCTTTGCAATTTAGGTTTCAGGAAGGTTGTTCCGCAAAGATGTGAATCTACACAAGTTCTTGATTGTAGTTCGCTTGAACAATCTGTCCATGCTTGACATGTCCAGGATTCTATACATTTAGTACAATTTTGTTCTTCAACTTTATCATCTTTACAGTGTTTCAAATCTTGACAAGTTCTTGTTTGTTTCAAAGTAGCGTTACAGAAACTCCACGTGCCACATTTCCAATTAGAACTACAATAATTACCGCCACCACCACTACTGGAAGAGCTGCTAGTATCATCTGTCCCAGTATCATCAGTGCCTAATGTAACACAAGCACTATTACCTGCACAACTATCATCCTCACAATCTATTAAAGAATCGTAATCGTCATCGATGGTGTTGTTACAATTTTCTGTACAACCACAGCTGGTTTTACAAGTGTTGTAATTGGTTGTTGCGTTAGTTGTACAGAGGTTATTGTTAATAGAACAGTTTGCTTGACAAGCAGTTCTTAACGTAGCATTACTGTCTCCGGGATAATCATATACACAAGTTATATTATTGCACAAATCATATTTATCAAAACAATAATTCAATTCGTAAGTGTTATTAGTATCACAACCACTAACACAAGTACTACAATCAGAATCAGAATTAGATTTAACAACACAAGCATAATCTTCACAATCTAAACCGTCATCGCAAACATCCAATTGAGAATTGTTATCATCACAATCACTAGCTTTATTTGAATAACCAATTAATGTTTCACCGGCACAGATATTTAATGAGCCACCAGTTCCATAAGTATCACCATCGTTATCAACATAAACCTGAGGGTGATTTTTCCAAACTGAAGCGTTGTTATCATCACAGTCAATAATATCAGATTTAATTCCACCAATATCATAACCATCATTATCTAAATCAGTATAATTTAAACATAAACCAGAATTACACCATTCATTTCCAAGACAAGATTCTTCTGGTAATTCCATTGCAGAGTTACCGTCCGGACCACAAGTATATTTTACAATCAGGGGACCTCTAATTACTTCAATCCCTGTTGCATCAACACAATAATTATTATAATTAATAGTTCCATCTGGACTTATTACTGTCGTGGTTTGATCACCAGAAGTACATATGGACCCACAATTGCTGTCTCCATCACAATCGGGATCTTCACAATCTGTCAAATTGTTATCATTATTATCAAAATTATCATAACAGTGTTCTATACAAGAGTATGTTACTTCATCACCATCCTCAGAAATCAGTAAACTAATTTCAGCACAATCGGGATCTTCACAATCTGTCAAGTCATCATAATCATTATCATAATCATCAAAACAATCTGTTTCTAAATTAAGAAATCCATTTAGATAAGGAAAGTTTCCTACAAAGAATTGATCGCCATCATTACCAGCATCAGTTATCCAATCATCAAAGTTCCAAACAAAAGGATCATAAGTATCTCCCATCACCCACCAAGTAACAGTATTACCATTAATTCTGGCAACAGCAATTTCATCTTTACCGTCACCATCAAAATCTTCAGCATAAAATTGATGATTTTCTCCCTGAACATTTTGAATGAAAGTATTCCCAGCAGGAGCAGAGAAAGAATTGTTTCCATTGAACCTTACTCTATTCATTCTTACTCCGGGAACATTATTAAGAGTATCTTGATGTAAAACAACCATCTCTTCTCCGGCAGTTGACATAAAATCTCCAATTAAAAATTGATCTCCATTAACTCCAAGAGCGTCATTCCATTGAATATCTAAAACAAAGACACCATCAACATAATTAATTTTTTTCCAAAGATAAAGATTTTGTTCTACATCAAAGAAATTAATAGCAATTCCATCATCTCCATCACCATCAAAGTCTCCAATAAATAAGTTATCATAACCAATAATATCTAGCACTGCACCAACATATGTTAGATCACTAAAACTGGAACCAGTTGACTCTGCAAGATAAAAATTAGTATTACTATTATCAAATTCATTCTCTCTCATTAAAAGGAAATCATCTTTACCATCACCATTAAAATCACCGATATAATCAGTACTTTCATATGGGGGGAACCCGTTAATTGAAGTTGAAAAATAAGGGTTATTAATACCATCTGATACCTGAAATGTAATGTTAGGACCAGATTTATTCAATAAAGCAATTTCATCAATATCATCACCATTAAAATCGCCAGTATGAATTGTATAACTGGCGTAATTTATATTATCAACGACACCCACACTTGCTGGTGCTTCAAAACTGTTCCCAATAGATTCTGAAATCCAGAACTTTTTATCATCCCCAATACCACGAACAATAACTAAATCTGCAAATGGTGCTATTACTTCACCACCCTCTAAGATGAAAGTAAAAGTAGCATCAGAAATGTCTAAATTAATTTTATTTCCATCATCTAAACTATAAACATCAAATTTGTTAAAATTAAATTCCTTGCCACCGCCAATTCCTATTGGAGTGACTTTCAGATTAGCAATAATTTCATTAGCAGTAATGTAAGCTGTTTCTGAAGGAAGTGCTGCAAAATTGAATTCAACCCTACCTAAAAAACCACATTTAGCTTCTCTAATAAAAACCAATCCAGGATTTGCTTCATCAACATAACCAAATTTTTCATCTAATATATCAAAGACATTAGAACAATCAACTTCAAACTCTAGCGAATTATAAGTTATGTTAAAAGAAAATACTGTAGTTTTATTAGTACCAATATTAACGTTGATAGGAATTGAAGATGATTTGTTTGTAACCAAAAAATTATCATCAGGATTTACAAATATTCCAGCTTGCATTTCTTCAGCACCTGTAAAAGAAGCTTTTCCCACAGATTTAGGTGATAATAATAGTAGTAAAGATAATACCACTACAATGAAAATGGATAAAACAGTAACTATAAACACTTTATTAATATCTTTTTCTTTAACAGCAGGGTGAGCCTGATGTCTATGTGGAGGAAGTTTTTTGTGTACTTTTTTAATAGTTTTAGTTTTATTCTTCATTATCCATTAACAACAGTTTTCCAAACCAAATTAGCAGTTTTCGCTGCTTTAATAAATTTTATTTCACCAGTATTGTTGCCTAAATTAGTCATGACAACAATCTCTTCAAGTGCACCAGTATAAATATCACTTTGTGGATAATAACTCAGATTTTTTTCTCCTAAATCGGGAACAAAGAAATAATCTTTAAACGCAAAAGCCATTGAGTAAAGCAATGCTGGTTTATTTGGATTAAGTGGGTCATAATCAATAAGAGCACTTTCTAATTTTTGCATTAGCGAATAAACGTCAATTGAAAGGGATGGTAAACAATTAACATTAAAATCAAAAGGACAGGCATCATCTACATCTAAAACCCCATCATTATCATCATCATCATCGCAAAGATCACCACAATTGTTTTGATCAGCAGCATTTAATCCACAATCGCCATCAAAGTCTGCTTGGTCATCATTATCAATTAAAATACAATTGTCACATGCATCTCCTCTCAAATCTTCATCAGTATTATTTTGGTCAGGATTATAATAACCGTTACAATTATCTACATCTGCCATAACCCATCATTATCCGTGTCTAATTCTGAAGCGGGTTTTGATTCACATTGAAAAGTAGCATTACATTGTTGTTCATCAACACAAACTGCACACATACTACCACAACCATCATCACCACATTCTTTATCGGTACAATCTGGAACACATTCACCATTCAATATGAGATCATTAAATTCACAGAAATCCCCATTAGAGGTGAAATCTGATCCGAAAGTAAACGTGCAAGGAAACACAACACTACCATCCTCGAAAGTTGCACTGGTTTGTGTACAAGCATGAATACGGGCATTTTCCCAATTCCAAGCACCAATACCAAACTGAACGTTTGCACAACCAGAAGGTTCACATTCACAAGAAGAAAAATTATCATCAATAGTTAAAGCAGTACATCCAGGAACACTGTTACAACAAGCAATCTGTGCCGCGCCAGGAAAACCAAGATCATCACATGGTGGACAAGTAGTGTTAAAATCAATACTACAATCCTCTGAATCAGAACAACTATCTAAATCTTCACAATCAGTAAAACCGTCACAATCGTCATCTAAGAAATTGTTACATACTTCATCAAATGGTCCAAATGTATTTTCACAAACACCTTCAAAATCAAAATAACCAGTGCTGATATTACAAACTAATTTTTGTTCACCTTTTATACATACGCCTTCATCAGTACCGCAGGCATTATAATCTTCATCACCTTCAGTACAACTACAAGCAGGATTATCTTCAGGTCCACAGAAATCTGAACCACAACAATCATCAGTGTCCATACAATCAGTTAAACCATCACTATCATCATCAATTCCATCAGTACAATTTAATTCAATATTTTTTACAGTGATAGTAAAATCTTGAGAAACCTCACCACCATTTCCATCAGAAATAGTAATGATGACAGGATAATTAGTATCTTGAGTAACTAAAGGTGCAGTACCGTTTAACATTCTTTCAAATGAATTTAAATAAACCCCCCAACCTAACCAATCTGCTCCTTGAATAGGTAAAAAAGTGGGAATATTCCAGTCTACATCACTTACGCTAACAATGTAACTATAAGTTTTACCCTCATTAATTTCTAAAGTATCCGGTTCAGAAGTTATTACAGGAGGACTATTTTCCGCAATAACAAATATAGATAAAACTAGTATAAATATAAGTAAACATAACACAAATCTCTTTTTCAACATCCAAACACCCTCATTTGATACTACTAGATAAATTCTTTTCATTTATATATTTATCTATATTCTGAGAAGAAAAAAAGAGCGCCACGGGCCATAACAGAAATTAATCAAACTTATCTGGGTCAAAAGTTGGATCTTTAAGCCATCTTTCAAACTGAAACCAATTAACAACTCTTTTCTTAAAATTTGGTTTAAGTTTACAAATTTTTAAGTCATCATTATCCAAAATATCTTTGAATTCTTTATGAGTCATCATCAAACCCTGATTTTTATCCAAAAACTGTTGAAATTTCAAATGACAATCAAAAATTCTTTCTTCCTTATTGAAACATTTCCGAGTACAAAAATTTCCATAGTACCAGTTAATAATCCTTTGAATAGGATACTTTTTAGTGCTAACCATTTACTTAACCTAAATTATGCTTTTCTTTTTCAGAATTTCTTGCGTTACTTGCAAGAAGGTTTTAGCATTATTAATAGATTCTTTTGCAGGATCAAAATTATTTCTTGAAAGACGATGATATTGGAATAATCCCCTTTTACCTTTCTCTTCTTCAAAAATTTCCAATAACTCTGAAGCTTTGCTTTCAGCATCTTCATAAATAAGAAACAATTCTTCTGCTAATTCATCATTAGCAATAAAATGTTTAGCAAAAGCAATCAAAGTTGCATGATGCAATCTACCACTTATTTTTACTCTTTTAATACCAAGCAAAGCTTGTGTAGCGTGAAAAATAGAATAATATGAACTTACAATTACCCAATCAAAGAATGTTACATCAGAAGGATAATCTAAACTATCTTTTATTTCTGCATTTGTAGAAACACTTAGCAAACCTTCTGCCAACATCAAATCATTTGTTGCTTTTAACCATTTAAGATGACTTTGTACATTAGCATCTTCTTTTATTGGTTTATCTTTCGCATTTAACAGTTTTTGATATTCTTCTTCAACTTGTTTGAGTTGGAACATATTTTATCATCTCCCAATTTGTGATTATATTATAAAAAACATGTGGATTATAAATAATTTGCTTATTTCTAACAATATGTTTAACTACTGTTTCCTCAGCAGAAAGTAAACTTTCTTGAAATTCTTCTAAAGAAAAAACTTGAAGCTGAATATCAGTTATGTGTGGAAATTTAGTCATGACTTTATTCATTTGTTTTAATTTCTTTTCTTGGGTGATGATAAACAGATCCCAATCTGAGTTTTTGGTTGCTTTCCCAGAAACCCTACTGCCAAAAAGTCCAAAACAAGCAAAAGGATCAATTTTAACAATTTCTTTAATTAGTAAACTTAACGTGGAATGTTTCAGTTTCTTGCTTTCTTGCTCCTCAACAAAACAAAGTATTTGAATTGTATTTATGTTCTGAATATTTAAAGAGATATGATTAACCTGGCCTTCTTTCCTTTCTAATAATAGTTTATCATTAACTAAAAACTTTATTCTTTTAAACGCATGAGAATAATTAATGCTAAGTTTTTTAGTAATCTGCCTAATAGAAAAATGTTCTGCATAATCTTTCACAAACAAACTAAATATCTTTAAGTCAATGGAAGTTATATCTTTCAACATATAACATTATATTTTACAACATATATTTAAAACTTTCGGCGTTATAGTCAACGACATTAGTTTCGCATAATCTTGCACTATTGCCAAATGAGCCGCATTTTTGCATAATCAAAGTTATTATTAAGCAAAAATCTACGCGGCGTGCATAGTGTTAGATTATGCGTTATTTATGTCGCTAACTATTAAGTATAAGTTTTAAAGAAATATTTTACAAAGCAGATGTAGAATTGAAAAAAAGCGCCACGGGCCATAACAGAAATTAAGAATTTCTGAAACGTCCCGCGCTAACTCCGTTACGCCACGGGCCGGGTAATGAAGCCAATTCAACGTCATAACAATGCTTTTGATTTAATGTTGTTAAGAAAGGTTTTAGGATTTAAATATGTTGTGTATTTTGTGTTGGTTTGATAATGTGTTCTATAACTATTTTTTAACTTTTTTTAGTAAATATTCTAATTTGTTCAAAAACCCTTTTACATCTACAAAATAATTGGGATATGCTTTTTCCAAATCACCTATGTTATTTGCACTTACTAAAACCACATCAAATTCTTTTCGATTTTCAATTTTTTCTTCACTAATCTGATACTGTTCTAAGGCTTTTTCTTGTTGCTCTTTAGTATAAGCACGGATAACTAATTGTTGACGATCAGTATCTAATTCCAGTAAGAAATAATGCCCCTTCCCTTGTTTTTTCATTGATTTAATTGTTTCAATAGACTTTGCCCAACCAATCATTTTATCCAACACACATAATTCGGATTCCAATTCTTCAATTTTTTTGTATAGCTCTTCTTTAGAATAAGAAACATCTGGAACTCTTTGCCGATATTCCATGATAGCAAATGCACAACTTACAAGCCTAAAAAATTCTTTCCATTTCTCTAACCCTTCACCAAATTTAATAGCCTGACCAGTGAAATTATCAACTACTTCCAAAGAAGTAGCCCAGATGTGTTGTAACTTTGATCTGATTTGTATTTCAATTAAGAGACCATTAAAAATCTCTTTTCCCTTCTTTTGACTCTTATATTTGTAAATCACATGAATGCCTCGGTAACCATCTTTTTTTGGATTCGCGATATAATCATAAACTCTAACTTTCTCATGTTTCAAATCACCTTTAAGATAGTATTTGTCATAAAATTGTTCACATAGTTTAGAGTTAGATAAAACAACACGGCAACCACCAATATCTTGCATTCTAGAGAATTTCATAGTGGGTTTCTTTCCATCATAAGATCTTCCTAATTTTCTGAGTATCGATCTAACTCTTTTAAGTCTGCCACCAGTTATTGAGTTTTCATCAATTTTTTTAGATACACTTCTAAGCCTTTTTTTGAAGATATGGTTTGGATAATCATGACTAGCCCTCCAGTTATTTAGGATCAAAAAAGCTTCTTTTTTGTCTTCCTTTGATGCATTCAAATCTATTAATATCTTCCCTGCCCAATCCACCTTAGATTTGCTATAAATGGGTTTTGTCCAACTCATAACAGAGAAGAATATCATCGCGATATATAAAATTTCCTGTTTTGGGCAGTTAAATTTATAACTAAAATGGAGACCTTTGAGAGAATTAAGGAGTTTTGGGCAGTTAATTGTGAAATAGCAAGTTCAGTAATCAAAGCCTCATTTGATGGATATTAGAAAATGCTAGTTTTGGGCACCAATTTTAGGGCTAAAACAAATACCTTTTAGAAAATCGCGGAGTTTTGGGCCCATGAAAAGTTAAGTGTCCAGTTGAGGAGTAGAATTGAAAAGGAGCGCCACGGGCCGGGTAATGAAGCCAATTCAACGTCATAACAATGCTTTTGTATTAATGTTATTAAGGAAGATTTTAGGATTTAAAAATGTTGTGTATTTTGTTGTTAGAACCAATATAGTTTTTGTAAATTGCTCTTAATAAATTTCTACATAGAAAAATAAAATAGAAAATCGAGGCCGTTAAATTTAAAAAGGCTACGATAATGAATAATACAGAGGGTGATAGAAGAGGTAAATATGGCAGAAAATTACGTATATTCTCCGTTTGATGAAGTATTGGGACAATTTTCAGAGTTATTTAAGCAAGTGTTTTCTCAAATCACAGAACTTTCTGAAAAAAGAAAACTAAAAAAATCCGCAAATGCATTTATTGATTTAGTTATTGACGAATCCATAAAGAGAGATGTTGGAACTGTAACTAATAACATCATTAAAAGTATGCCAGAAGGAGTTTGGAATATTGAAACAATAAATTTAGTTGAAACTAAACTGAAATTGATTTTTGATAATGATTTTATCACTATGTTAAAGAATAATCCTCAATTTGATATAAAAGATCCAATTAAAAAAAGTAATTTCTTAAAAATAGTTCTATCCCAAATGTTAGATGGTCAAATTATGGGTTTTAATATGGTTAGAAAACAAATTTCTAGAGAATCTCTTCGTGAAAAAGATAAATTAAATATAAGACTTGGAAGAGAAATCATAGATACTTTAAACTTGATAAATGAAAAATCTAAAAACATTCTTAAAGAAATGAAAAAAACTAAGGATATTACAGCTGATGATTTTTCTCAAAAAATAAAGAGGTACTGGACAGCCTATACTTTACTATTTTTCCGAATCATTGATATTATTATTTCTTACAATGAAGATAAAGATATCGCACTTAAAAAAATGAGCTATTTGGGAATAGAAAGAGTTAGGATTGGTTCTTATTATTAAACATGGTGATTAAAAATTGTTGCGATGTTAATGTCATTTTTTCTTTAAACCTAGAAGATCAATTTAAGTTAAAAATGGATTCATATATCAAGAACATCAAAAGTTATCCATTTATAAGTTTAAGATCAGTAAAAGAAACATTTATTGCAACTTTTTCTAATAAAATTAAAGAGATGAGTGATTTAATCATCAGTTCTGTAAATGAGACTAAAGAAGAACTCTCTAAAAGAAATAAACGACTAGGACCTCCTAGCTCAACTCTTGAAGAAGTGACATTTAAGAAATATTTGTCTAGTGCACTTAAAAGTAATGGTTATTCCGTAAATGACAAGAAGACAGAAAAATATATGAAATTAATCTTTGGAAATGTCCCAACGTTTAATGATCTGAAAAATTCAGAAAAATTAACTGAATTTAGAGAAAATTCTCTTAAAAATGCAGACCATATAACTATTGATGCTTGGGACAAGTTTAGAAAAAATTTCACTAATTTCAAAGATGCACCAAGGTTTAATAGTGAAAAACAATTTAAATGGGAAAAGAAGATAAAAGAACTAAAAGAAACTGAAGAAATCTTTAATGATGTGGATAATGAAGATATTTTTATAGCAACAGAATATTTAACCTATATTGATGATCGCGGAACAAATTTGAAATTTTCTGGAAATGATAAAGATTTAGTAAAATCATTGAACAAAGTGAAGAGAAAGCTAAATTTAAATTATCCTGATGCTGTTTATTTGCTAGATAATTGATTTTTTAATTATTCTTCAAACACAATCATAGTGCACATTTTAGACTCTACAAATCACAAATTCTTGGGATAGAAGCTTTAATCTCCCGAAATCAGACTCTACAAGAGACTCTGCAATAATAAGAGTTGTAGAGTTACAATCTAATAATTAGAATAATATAAATATAGTGCGCAATTCTAACCCTACAAATGAAAAATTTGTAGCTTTGAAGCTTTAACTCGGCAAAATCTAACCCTACAAGTAACCCTACAAGAAATTTCTAGTATCGTAGTAACAATTAGGCTTCACTAGTAAAGATTTAACTTTAAATTTTACTAATTAGGGTTCACAACTGGCTTCACAAAAAGATAATATTATAGTGCTAGATTTAAACTTTACAAATGAAAGATTCTGGGACTAGAAGCTTTAGAACCCCAAAATTAGACTTTACAACAGACATTACAAAAATAATTGAATTTATGCAGTTAAAATTTAGTAATAGGAGAATACAAATATAGTGCAGGAATTTAACTGCATAAATTAAAGATTTTGGGGTTTGAAAGCCTGTGTCCTAAAAATTAGACTGCAGAAGTAACTGCAGAAGATAATGAAGAAACAAACATTCAAATAAATTATTGAAAAGCAAATAGATTTATGATCAGGCATCTTAAGCAACATATGTACAAAGGTAATGAGATTCAGTGTAAGTTAGTTATGATAGATGAGAAGTTGAGGGTTGTGGTTGAGTTGGAGTGATCATCTAGCCATTTATTTACACTTTACTCTGTAAAGAGATTTAATTATTCATGTGGGAGTTCCGTTTCAAAGTCGTTATGCTCTTGTTCATGATGTTCTTCTGCAGTATGATCTGGAATACCATCTCCGTCATGGTCATGATCTTCATGTGAATGTCCTAATTCAGTATCACAACCTGTTGTGAAAACTAATAAAAAAATCATCAGTAAGATAAACAAATATTGTTTCATTTTTTAATCACCTCAATGTGAATGCGCAGGAGCAAGTAAAGCTACTGCTACCATAATTCCAATACCAACAATTATTGCAATGATATGCAAAATGGTATCCCAAAACTTACAATGCCTATGTAATTCAGGAACTAAATTAGAAGCGGCAATGTAAATAAAATTTCCTGCTGCAAATGGGATTATAAAAGTAGTAAACCCTGCAATTTTCCCTCCTAAAATTAATCCTATAATTGCCCCAATAATTGCAGTTGCTGCGGATAAGAAATTAAACAATACGGCTTTCATTTTTGAAAAACCAGCATAAAGTAAAACACCAAAGTCAGCGACTTCTTGTGGTATTTCATGGAAAATTATGGAAATAGTAGCCGCAATCCCTAAAGGAACACTTACCAAATAACTTCCAGCGATAACCATTCCGTCCAAGAAATTATGTACGCCATCTCCGATTAAATTTAAAGGAGCTAAATGATAAGCGTGGCCATGCCCGCAGTCATGTTTTTTACAATTTTTTTGATGACGCCAGTGAACAAACTTCTCTAAAACTAAGAAAACTAAGAAACCCAAAAGAACATAGATTGCTACTTCTAAAGTATACCCTTGTGAAACTGCTTCTGGCAAGAAATGGACAAACACACTTCCCATTAATGTTCCTACTGAAAGACTTAATAAAATTAAAAGAAATTTAGAAGTTATTTTCTTCTTTAACAAAACAGGAATAATAGCAAAAACTGCAATTAAAGAAACAATCACTACGCTTATAATTGTGTATAACCAAACGTTTGCCATTGTTAGAATTAAAACAAAACAATTTATAAATGTTACTGATTCTCATTATCAATAAGATGAGACTAACAAAACAAAAAAAGCTTTTACAGGAAGAAATGAAACCATTTGATTCTTTCTTTAATGCTGAAGAACTTTATCTTAAAGTTTCTAAAAAAGATAAAAAAATAGGGATTGCTACTATTTATCGTTTTCTTAAAAGCGCAGTTGAAAAACATTACGTACATTCGTTTTCCTGTGAGGGAAAAACGATTTATTCATTAAATAAAAATAATCATTGTCACTTCAAATGTCAAAAATGCGGCAATTTAGAACATTTAGATATTAAAAAAGTTGACTTCTTACCTAAAAGTCACAAAGGAACTGTCTGCCATTTTCAGATTGATATCACCGGAACTTGTGAAGATTGTTTGAAAAAGAATTAAAAAAAATAAAAAGAATTATTTTACCAATTCATCTACTGGTTCCTCTGCCGGTTCTTCTGTTGGTTCATCTACTGACTCTTCGGATGATTCTTCAGGTTCTGTTGCTAGAAATGCCCACCAAGGTTTGTTTACTTGAACCAATTCTCCAGTTTCAGCATCAACTTGTGCTTGTACATTCATTCTTGCTCTAAACAGTCCCAAAACCCTAGAATTTCTTTGTGTTCTTAATTCATAAGCAGCTTTTATTTGTTCCCCAGAACCAACTTCTTTAAGTTCAATCAAACAATCTTCATCACAATTTCTTAATCCTAATCTTTGTAACGCTGTTTCAGAAGCAGTGTCGGGCATGATTTTAATTTCAGCATTTTTACCATTGGAAAGACCTGCATAAAGTTTGGTTCTATTTTCCCACTCTTCTTGTGTTAAATCAAGAGGACAATCTGCTGAAACTCCGCCAACTTCTAATTTAAATCGATTATTTTCTTGCTGTTGAACTTTCATTTGTTTTCCCATCTGGTTAACATAATTCCCTGTTTGAGCCATGACTTTCTGTCCTTGACCGATACCTTGCCCTTGACCAACCCCTTGCCCAGCACCTTGCACTTCACCTTCTTCCAATCCCTGTCCGGTTCCCTGACCTGCTGCTTTAATTTCTGGGTTTTCAATTCCGGTTCCTGGCTCATGAATTCCTTGCTGTCCTGCTGCCAATACTAAAGAACACATTAAAACTAAAACCATCACACTTAATATTACTTTTCTCATTTTCAATCACCTTCTTTTTTAGTATATATTTGATTCTTTTAAATCTATCTGGTACTATAACTCAAATTCATCGATAAATCCAATAATTAATTTATACTTTTCTAAATACTTAAATCCATTATCAGTAAGGCTAATATACTTCTTATTTTTATTGTTAACAATCACTTTAATCAATTTTTTAGATTTTAATTCTTTAAAATATTCGGCAAAACTGTTTGAACTTAAGTTAGAAAATCTCAATAAAGGAGTGGGTTTAATAGAATTATGATGGTTCCTAACAATAGTTAAAATGTCATATATTACTTCTAATCTATCTCTTTTCTTGTTCATTTTAGCCATTTAGAAATTTTATAATAAACTATTCCAAATAATCCTACCGAAATTAAATGAAACAATATTTTGTATTCCATTGCTAAAAACTTGCCCGGAATAACTGCCCATAAATTAATTAACCAAAAGATAAAAATTAAGACATAAACAGTTTTTATCAATGACTTCTTTTTCTTATTAGTAATTAAGATTAAAATTACTGCCATTATTAAGAAGAACGATTGGATATAAACTAAAATAAGAGGAGACTTTGTAACAAATACTAGTATTGAGAGTAAGATGGCAATAATATGTCCTAAAATTACAAAATATTTAACATTGAACTTCTTCCATACAAGACTTAATCCAATATAGAAGATTGCAATGGTACTTAAATAACCTAAAGGTAAAATAAATAATGATCCTAATTCTCCTCTGAACAAACGAATATCAAAAAATAATTTTGTAAGCATAAATGAAAATCTAATTAAATATGAAATTCCAAAGAAGAGAAAAGCATCTCTAAAAAATCTGATACCTTGATGTTGAGTTAACTGATAACTTTCCTTAGTTTTAAGATATATAATTAAACATAAAATAAAGATGATTACTGCAAATAATAATTCCATTCCAAACAATACTGGATTAAAAAAAGGTGGTGGCATTTTAAGATGTAATCACTAATTCTTTATAAAAAATGTGGACTTAAAGTGTACATTTTATCTTCTTCTTGTTTATATATCTCTGTGCTTCTTCAATCTTAAAACAAATTGGAGGTTTAAAATGAAAACAAAAACAATATTTGGGTTGTTTGCATTGTTGTTTGTTGGAATGATTCTTTCAACAAGCTTAGTTAGTGCGTACAGAGGAGATTACTCAGTAAAAGGCCCGGACTATAGTGAAGAAAGACATGAAGCCATGAAAGCTGCATTTGAGACATTAGACTATGATGCCTGGAGAGAATTGATGACAGAGAATGGCAGATATGGAAGAGTTGTTGATGTAGTTAATGAAGACAATTTTGTAAAGTTTGCAGAAGCTCACGAAGCTGCAGAGAATGGAGATTTTGAAACTGCTAGAGAATTAAGAGCAGAACTAGGTCTAAATAATGGCAATGGTCCAAGAGATGGAACTGGTTTTGGTAAAGGAATGGGTCATGGCAAAGGACAAGGTCAAGGATTAGGAAGGAGATAATCTTTCCATTTTTTTTGTTTTTTAAATTCAAATAAAGGAGGTAATTAAAATGGAACAAATATGTGAAAATGCTGTGGATTTAAAGTTAAAAATGTTAAGAGTTGAGTATTGGGAACAATTTAAAGAATTACCTGATTATGATGGTTTTAATGAAGTTAAATTATTGATTCAAAAAGAGACAGTTTGTTAGTGAGGGAATAAAAATGAATAAAATAATATTTTTAATAGGCATATTTATTTTAGTTGTAATTACCGGTTGTGCATCGGATCAAGAACACGATGATGAATTACACGACCATTCAATTGAAATTGAAGGTAAAGAGATGAAATTATTAACTGTGCAAGAAGTGGCTGATTTATGGGAAATTGATTCAGAAGTTCTTTTGTCAACTATAATAATTGAATTTGATTTGAAAGGAAACTATACTGTAGATACTGTTTTAGAAGATATCAGAGAAGAATATCCTTTTTCACCAGCCATAATAAAGGATATTGCTGAAGAGATAAAGATAGGTGTTGAAAGTTAATAACTATTGGAATAAAAATGAATAGAACAAAACTTAATTATTGGATTGATATAGGGTTAGCATTATCTTTTTTTACAACTTTCATTACTGGCTTGATTAAGTGGCCAGGTTTAATAAAATTAATGGGGACATCAGCTTATAGGACATTACACTTTAGAAACATTTCAATAATACATGACTGGAGTGGTTTGATGATGGGATTGCTTGTAGTAATTCATTTAATTTTACATTGGAAATGGATTGTTGCTGTTACTAAGATTATATTTAGAAGGGGTTTAAAGAATAAATCATAAACACTCTAAACCATTCCCAACCACATTGCTATAAACATCCCTATTCCCAACAATAATAAAATAACACCCGCAATTAAATGCAAATGTTTTAACTTACCTTTTCTCCATTCTTCTGCTTTCTTAGTTGTTGTAAAGCCAAAATAAATCGCTAATGTAATAATTAGCATTGGCAAAATGAACACTAAGTTATATAGGATAAGTAAACATAAAGCAAAATTCTTAGTGGTTGTTTTAGCTAACAGTCCTAAAATAACAATATAAGGTCCAGAAGTACAGGGTAATAAGAAAAGACTAACGGCAAAGCCAATGAAAAAAGCTCCTGGAACAGAAGTCACTCCTTTTATCAAAGATTTTAATTTAGGTCGCCATTTCATAGGAACTTCCATAATAAACCACTTACCATACCATAAATAATCTTTAAGATTAAATAGTCCTATCAAGATTGCTAACACAGCTACAATTCCATAAAACCAATGAGTAATCCCTGTAGCATTAATCGCGGTATACAAACCAATTCCCATTAATAGATAGGAAATAAAAATTGATGTTGTAAAAGCCAATCCTGCTGATAAGGCTCTGTGTCTGCTTTTTGTAGCTAAGATGGTAGTTAATAAGATTATTAAAACTGCAAAAGCACAAGGGTTGATTGCATCCACAGCTGCTGCAGATAAAACAGCAGGAATAGTAATTTGTTTTTTTAGTTGAGTTTTTTCAGGATCTTCTAAAGGAGAACTTTCTCCTTCAATTGACAAAGTTTTAGAATGGTGTTCTAATGGAGATATACAAACTTCTTTACTACATCTTTCGATTTCTTTTTCTAAAGAATCTTTAATTTGATTGTTGAACCCAACAAACATTTTTCCATCAATAAAAATTGTTGGCACTCCTTGTATCTCTTCTCCATAAGAAGAAGCCATTTCTTCAAATAAAACTCTGTTTTGATCATCAAAATAAATTTCTTTTTCAATAATGTTTAGATTTAGATCATTAAGATTTTCAAAAAATAATTTAGCTTGAGAACAATGAGGGCATCCCTGTCCATAGAAAAAGTAAAGATCTGTTGAATTGTTTTCAGAAAATACGAAGGGCATAGTTAATAAAAATAATGTTAGCACAAATAATAACTTCTTCAATTTATTCACCTTTTTTCTATCTTAATCGCTTTCCCTTTTACTAAAGCTTCAGTTACCTTCTCTCTTGCCGATAATAATATCCTGTGAAAAGTTGGCTGAGAAACATTCATCTTTCCAGCGGCTTCTTTTTGGTCTAAGTTAAGAGTATTCTTCAATCTTAATGCTTCTAGTTCATCATAAGATAAAGTTACTTCTTCCAGCTGTTTCAATGGCACCCCAGCAGGTTTAAAGTAAGTTATCTCTGGATTGAAGCGTACTCTTCTTCTTAGTCTTGGACGTGGCACCATTCTAAGTAAACTAATTAATAATATAAAGCTTACTCTTGATTGGCCCTTCTTCCCGTCCCTTGTCCTCTTCCTCTGCCCATTCCTTTACCCATTGGGCAAGGTGTAGCTCCTTTACACTTTCCTCGTTTTCTTCCTGTTAAAGATCCTTTTCCTTCAGGTCCTGTTCCGTCTTGATTTGGCATTTTATTTTCCTCCACTCTTCCGAGTAATGAATATATATTCACAATACTATTTAAACTTTTCGGTGTTTTTTTGTAATATTCTCAAAGATGTCAGCTTTGAATGGAACTGTTACGTTTAGGGGGAGAATTCCCTCCCCGAAAGGGATCAGGGTTACAGATAAATAATATCTTATTCTTGAAAAGTGTATATCAAAGCGATATACAAACCTTATAAACCTCATTGCACCCGTATGCACATCAGAAATATAAACCGTCCTACAAATGTCCTACAAAGAATATAAATCCCCCAGAAAAAAAATAAACTATGCCAAAAAATAGCTTACTAAAGATTCGTGTAACTTTGAAACAAAGAGAAGACTTAGAACTACATGCAAAATCTCAGGGATTTAACACAATTTCTTCTTACGTCAGAAGAAGAATATTTCATGATCTGTTAATTGAAGATAGAATCTTAGAACTCAAAAGAATCATGGAGGCTTCAATCAAATGAATATTCCTGAATGGGTTAAGATTCTGAAGAGGCTGATGGAAGAAAAAGAGATAAGAGAACTTAACATCTTAGAAAAGCCAGTAACGCACAATGATAGTCACTATAAAGAACAAAGTAATTGAGAAATTATAACCCGCAATCGGAACAGTGATAGTTATATTTCTTAAGACATCCCCGGTTAGTCTTTCAACAAGTTCTCCAGAGACTCCCGACAGAACTACGCCCACTATAAGTGATGTTCCCCATTGAATGATTAAGGTAATTATTTTATCTGGCCAACCAAAGAATGCGCCCAATATTACGATGCAAAATATTACCCCTAGTATTGCTTCAGCTTTTTCTTTCCAATGCATATTTCTCATTTGATTTGTTACCTTAATAAAGATTCTGAGTTTATATTAAAGAACAAATACTCCCACTTAAAATCAGAGGACATTATTGCCCAATCCCTTCATCTTTTCCATTAAGAAACGCTGAACTTCTTTATCTTTCATTAAACGATCCATTACGCTATCTGCTTCTTTTCTTTCTTCAAAACTTTGCTGTAGGTTCATTGCTTCTTGAATATCCATTACACCACCACATTTCAAACAATATTTGCTCTCGTTGGCATTAATCGTATCACAACGCACACATTTCTTAGGTTGCATAATACTTTGATTACTATTTTCTTCAATTTCAAAACCATTCATCTGCAAAATAGCGTTATCAACATTCTTTCCACTCATGTGAACATAAGTTGAGGGCATATCCGAACCTTGAATCCAACCAAAGTATTGATTCATCTGAAATTCAGTTAAATGGTTAGCCATGAAAGTTGCCCGAGAATGTCTGAACAAATGAGCATTTGATCTTTTGTGAATTTCTGCCTTTCTAAAAAGATTCTTTAACAAATGTCCCAAGTTTGAATAAGTCATAGCTTTCTTGTGACACTTTGGCCCGATGTTAATCCATAAATTATCATTACCATTACAATTTCTACTATTAATCCAAGTAGAGGCATAAGGTGTAGAAGAAATTAATCGAATCTTACGAGAGCCAGTTTTACCTTGAACCGTAATCACAGTTCCAAACTTATCAAAACTCACATGCTTAATTTTCAAATTACCAAGCTCACTTATCCGAGCCCCAGATTCCCAAAGCATGGAAACAAAAGCTTTATCTCTAGGATGTTCTGCCACTTTTAACAATTTCTTAATATCTTCTTCATTAAGTAAATCTCCTTCAGAAGGCAATTTTGTTTCAGAACGATTCATCCTAATGTTAATCCATTTGACAATGGCAGGATAATCTTCCGATTTATGTAACCATTTGTAAAATCTACGAATAATTACTTTGTAAGTTTGTTTTGTCCAAGGAGAAAAGTTACTTTGTTGAATTTCAGAAACAATTTTCTTTAAATCATCTTCAACAACTTCATCTAAAGCCATATCCAGTTTCGTTCCCACTACTTTCAGAACTTCTAGATATTTCATTAATCTAGGTTTAGAAAGCCCGTTAAGAACTAAACCGTCATTCATAGCTAGAATTAGCTCTTTACTTTTTTCTGGCATTTCTGCCTTAAGAACTCGCTTCTTAGCGGTTACTAAACCTCTATCATAGTTGTGGATTCCCATCTCATTTCCTCCACAAAAGCATCGTATATAAACTTTGTAGTCCATTGTGTACCACAAAGCGGACGTAGAATTGAAAAGGAGCGCCACGGGCCGGACTTTCAGCAAAAAGTTACATTTTTCCGCAGTGCGTTGGACTTTACGTCCAACCCGCTCTTGCGTATCAAATGAGCGTAACCATTTGTTTTGAACCGGCGATCCCAAAGGGACTAGATATTTACGAAGATTAGGTTTTCATTTTCTGCAATATGCAATATCAAACCCACGCTAAATTTAGCAATCTAGCGCAATACCAGACTATGCGACCGTGGCGCGAATGTTAATGAGCGCAAGGTAGCATGCTCAGAATTTTTAATTCTGTGTGTATGCGACCGTGGCAACAAGAGACTTATTACCCATTTCGTTTTTAAATTTATCGGAAGAAAACCTTAAATAGAACAAAATAATTCTAGTTATCATAAAAAGAGGTGAATACAATGAAGAAATTAATTATTTTAATGTTAGTTTTAGTAGTAAGTTTGTTAGTAATTACCGGTTGTAGTCAAACAACTGTCGATGGTGATGATACAACACAACCACCAACTTTACCAGAAGATGTTGAAGATTCTGCGGAAGATTTAAGTGAAGAAAACTTACAACCACCAACATTACCAGAGGATTAAGAAAATGAGAAAAATAATAATGCTTTTAGGAATCATGCTTTTGTGTTCAGCTTTTGTATTAGCAGCTTTTACAAGTGTTGAATATTTGGGAACATCAGGCGATTATAAAGTAACATACCAACAAACAATAAAAAAAGGTTGGAATTTGTTACCTGCCGATCTCGGAGCTTGGTCAATAACGAGTGACACACCAGAAGCTGAAGTTTTACAAAAAGTAAAAGCATATTATGTCTATTTTCCAATTCATAATAAATATGCCAATGCCCTAAGCGGATTTAATGACCAAGAATCTCAACAATTACAATCTAATCAACAATACTTACAATCATCTGCGGGATGGTATTATGTAATTGAAGATATTGTTTTAAGTTACATCGCAGAAGATGGTGGGGGTATGCCAGAGCTTTACAAAGGTTGGAACTTATTAACTATTGGCCCATCTTTATCAATATTAAATGATGATGTTGCAGTCATTAACAAATTTCCAACTGGTGATTGCGAAATTGAAAATTTCTATATGTGGGATAGCTTTGAGCAACAATGGAGTAGTTTCACACAATCACAAAATCTTCAGGATGCTCTTGATGAATTAGGAGATGATGACGCTATTGGTGTGGGGATTGCAATTAAAGTAAAAGATTCCTGTCAATTGGGAACCGGGCCAGGAACAATGACAGCACCACCTTCGTTACCTAATTAAATTTTTATTTTTTTTATTTCTTTAATAATTTCTTCAGAATCTAATCCAGAAACAATAAAGTATTTCTTTTCAATCATTGAACCACAAACTTTTTCAAATTCATACTTATTAAACAAAAACTTCAAAACTCCTTCCCCTAAAACAACAATCAACTTCGGCTGAATTACAGAAATTTGCTGGTCTAACCATTTCTTACATTCTAAAGTAAATTCTTTTTTTTCAGAATAACATTTTAAACAGTAAGTTAGAAAACAATCTTTTCTTGTCAAACTAATACTTTCCAACAATTCATTTAATTTACTATTAACAAAAGGCATCCCTAACCTATCTTCTTCAGGACCCGGAGAAAAACCAACAATCATAATTTTACCATCACCTTCACCAGGAATAGCTAACATTCTATCTCTGCATCTAGAACAATTTGTACATTTTCTAATGTTTTCAGCAATGTCGTAAAGTTCTCTCATAACAACAAAGAAACATCTTTCATTTTTAAAGTTTTCATATTAAATATCAATCAGAACTTTTGCAAACCAACCTTTATCAGTTTTCTTAACTTCAAACAAATGCATAGTAATTGCTTTAACATCAACAAGTTGTTCATGTTTATCAGAAATCTTTTCACCATAAGCAGTACAATTTAAAGTATACACACCGTCTGCTTCAACAATTTTACAATCAAACTTGGAAAAGATTAATCTTTCCGAATCTTTGTAAAATAGTAAATCATCCAAAAAATCAAACAATAAATATTCAATTTTCTTATTCTCACCAGTAATTTCTCTTTTCTGATCAGTAGAAATGTTATCCAACTTTACTTGCGATTCTTCAACAGCCAATCCAGATTGTTCAAACAACTCATTTAATGATTCAGCTTCTACTTCAAACAAAATGTCCGCGGTATGTTCTAAATATCTTCTAGTGGGTTTCATTCTAAAACTGCTTTAATCCTTCTTACACCGGCAGAACTTGAACCTTCTTTTTTAATTACAAATTTTCCCAACTCAGAAGTATTCTTAACATGGGGACCCATACAAATTTCTTTACTATAATCTCCGATAGAATACACTGAAACTTTGGGTGGATACTTAGCTCCGAACTCGCCATGTGCTCCCGATTCTAAGGCTTTCTTTAAGTCCATTTCTTCACGAACAACATCAATTGCTTCATTGATTATTTTGTTAACTTCATCTTCAACCGCAGACAATTCTTCAGCAGTAAGTTTCCTATCAAAATTGAAATCAAACCTTAATCTATCAGATGTAATATTACTTCCTTTTTGTTTAACTTCTTCTTTCAAAACTTTACTTAAAGCTTCGTTCAATAAATGTGTAGCAGTATGTAATTTTGTAGTTTCTTCAGAAGCATCTGATAAACCGCCTTTAAACTTTTTCTCTGCACCAATCCGAGATAACTCTTGATGCTTTTGATACTCTTCATTAAATCCAGAGATGTCAACTTTAATCTCTTCTTCTTTAGCAAGTTCTTCAGTCATTTCTATTGGAAAACCAAACGATTGAAATAATAAAAATGCATTTTTCCCAGAAATGTCTCCAAAAGAAGCAAGTTTAGAAAACTTGTTCAAACCTTTCTCCAAAGTTAGTTTAAACTTTTCTTGTTCTTTGTTAAGTTCGTTAATAATAAAATTTTTCTTTTCACCCAAGATAGGATATTCTTCTTGATACATTTTAATAATCAAATTTGCAAATTTGGTTAAATCTATTTCAGATATTTCTAAACCTAACAATTTCAAATGCCTAATTGCCCTTCTGATAAACCTTCTCAAGATGTAACCTTGATCAACATTACTAGGAGTTACTCCACGTTCATCACCCAAAATAAATACAGAAGCACGCAGATGGTCTGTAATAATTCTGTAAGAAACAATATTATCATCATTAACTTCACTCTTAGTTTCTTTTTTAATCAATTCAAATATGGGTTGAAATAGTTCTGTATCAAAAACAGTCTTTTTACCCTGTAAAACTGCGGCAACTCTCTCCAAACCCAAACCAGTATCAACAGTTTTCTGTTTTAACGGTGTTAAATTGTTACCTTTACGTTCAAATTGAATAAAAACGTCATTCCATATTTCTAACCAATCTTTATTATTAGGGTCAAACTTTTTTGGAGGATCAGTTTTACCAATCCAATAAAACATTTCTGTATCAGGACCACAAGGACCATCACCCGGTAATTGCCACCAATTATCTTCTTTACCTAAGAAAGCGATTCTTTCTTCTGAAACGCCTAAAGATTTCCAAATTTCAAAAGATTCTTTATCTTTAGGAGCATCCTTATCTCCTGAGAAACAAGTAAATGCTAAATGTGATAATGGAAGCTTTAATTCTTTTGTTAAAAACTCAAAACTCATTTCAATAGCTTCTTTTTTGAAATAGTCTCCCAATGACCAGTTCCCTAACATTTCAAAAAAAGTGGTATGACTAACATCACCAACTTCGTCAATGTCTTGTGTACGTAAACATTTCTGAGCATTAACTAATCTTTTCCCAAACGGATGAGCTTGCCCCATGATAAATGGAACTAAAGGATGCATACCCGCATTAGTAAATAGTACAGTAGGATCGTTCTCAGGAATTAAAGGTGCTGAATCTATAATTGCATGTTTCTTAGCTTTAAAAAAGTTAAGATATTTTTGTTTAAGTTCTTTTGCTTTCATTAGTTTAAGAAAATCTTTACCATTTTATATAATTAACGGAGAAATTACTTTATTGTTCTTTAGGTAATGCTCTAAATCCGTGCAACTGATTGTTACGGTAAAAAGCTTGAACCACTGTTCCTTCGAGATTACTGGCATCGGAGACTTTAAGTGCAGACATTACCGGATGAGTAAAAGAATGATGCAAGGTTAGTCTGGATAATTCCTCACCATTGTTAAAAAAATAACTGGTAAAATCAGAAGCTTCGATGTCTTCAACAGTGATTAATTTAGTTTCTAATAGATCTAACCGAGCAATCTTTGCTGCTCTTTGAAAACGTTCTTCGTTAAGATAACCAGCATGATTATTATATAACTGCAAAAATTCATTAGTTGCAAACACATTTCCATCTGTATAAATTGTATTCCACATTTTAATATCTCAAACAGCTTTCAGTTTAAAAGTATTATTATACAAGAAACAATAGTTTCAGAAATCAGTAAGATTTTTCTGCTTATAATCTTTAAAAAAGATGACCATTCAAAGAAGTGTGAGATTCGTTACACTCAGTCACACATTAAAAATCAGTCAAATTTTTTCTGCTTTTTTCTCAACATCAATCAAACCAACAATGACTTGAAAATCTTCTTTCATTTGTTTAAACATTTCAGGATTTCTACCAGAATACAAATAAGAAGCGGGATGTACTACAGGGACAACTTTCCGGCCATTAAAATCAAATATCTTACCTCGAATAGTTTTGATTCCAGTTTTACCAATAATTCTTTCAGTTGCAAAATTTCCAATAGTAACAATAACTTCTGGTTGCATAATTTCGATAAGTTTGTCTAAACGATTTCTACAATTTTCAATTTCATCTTTTGCAGGATTTCTATTTTCTGGCGGATGACATAAGACAGTGTTAGTAATAAAAATATCTTCCCGAGAAAGACTAACAGAATTAAGTAACTCTGTTAAAATCTTACCAGACATCCCACAGAAGGGAATTCCATTTTTATCTTCATTAGCACCGGGAGCTTCACCAATAAAAAGAACATTTGCATCATGATTACCAGAACCAAACACTACTTGTGTTCTATTGTTACAAAGCACTTCACACTTATTACATTTAGAATACTTTTCTTTAAGCTTCTCGATAGTCATAATAAATTTAAAAAAAGAATTATTCTTTTTTAGTTTCCGCAGGCTTATCCGAGGATTCAGAATCTTTTGATTCTGTAACTTCTTTCTTTACTTCTTTTTTAACGTATTCGACGTATTGACATTTTCCACAAACTATCCTATCTTTGTGTTTACCTAAAAATGTTCCAGGACCACATTTTGGACAATTTCTGTTTTTACGTTCAATACTATCACCAGAAATATTGTATAAAGCAGATAATCTCTTACCTTCTTTCTTTACTTGTTGTTTACCTTTATCAGCCCCTTTTTTTGGGCCACCTTTCTTTGCCATATTAATTAAGCCTCCTCAGATTAAATGTTTTTATCTTCAGCTAAATTTACTTATTCAGCTTTTGCTGCAGGTTCTTCTTTAGTTTCTTCTTCAGCAGGTTGTTCTTTTGCAGCTTCTGCTTCAACTTTAGCTTTAGCTTTTTCATCAGCTTTAACTTTTGTTTCTGCTGCTAATTTCTTTTTCATTTCTTCTTCTTTTTTACGCAAATGTTTAGTACTCATTTCAGTTTTTTTCAATGATTCAGAATCTTTGTAAACCATTGCAGAGAAGTTTGCTTCTTGTTGACTAAATTGAGTATAAATGTTTTTTACAATAACTAATTCAATTTTTGATTTAACTTCTTTAGCAATTACTTCTGCTAATTTAACATTACTAGGAGTTATTCCTTCAAAGGAAATATTTCCTGAAATCTCTAATCTTCCTAATAATTGATTATCTTTTTTATCTTTAATTGTAACTTGCATAATTCTTTACCTACCTTACTTTAATTGCGTACTCACCTTTAGCACTCACATGAATTTTATCAGCTATCATGGATTTTTCTGCGTCAGCAATGTATAAACGGCCTTGCCAACTAGTTGTAAAATTAGATGAACCACAAATAGCACATTTATCACCAGTAACGAAAACTTTACATTTCTTACATGCTTTTTTCTTTGCCATTTTTTATTATTCACCATCCATCGTTTTTTGATCTTCAATTTGTTGATCTAACCATTCAAATTTTCCTAATCCTTCTTGACGCATAGTCAAACCCAGTTTAGGATTGTTAAGATCTTTATAACTTACTGCAATAATTCTAGCTTTACATTTATCACCAATTTTTAAAGATTGGTTAGTTTTCCTACCTTGTAAAACTTTATCCTTGCTAAATGAAACAAAATCGTCCATACTTTGAGAAATATGTACCATCCCTTCTGCTCCACCCAAGTCCATAAAAGCTCCAAAATCGGTAATGTCTCTCATTTTTCCAAAAATAAGTTCGTTCAATTCAGGTTTAAATGCTAACAGTTCAAATACAGTATCATAATAAGCTGCACCATCACCTGGAACAATTACTCCTTCTTTAACGTCGCCAACATCGATTACGTTGATTACAAAACCCAGTTCTTTAGAAATAAAACCGTCATAAGTAGCTTTAACGTTAGCTAATACCGCTTCTTTCTTGGTATTATTAAACATGTTTGGTGGTACACGAATGAAATCCTGCGCTTTTACTTTGTAGAACATTATGAAAAGCCTCCTTAATAGTTATTAGTTATAATTAGGTTTATTTTTAACAGCGGTTTATAAAGGTTTTGGAAAATCAGTGAGATTTTCCAAAGCCCCAGAAAAATTATGATTAAATTTTCCTGTATGGTTTCTAAAAATCTTAACGGATTTTTGAAACTCCAAAAGACAAAGTCTTTTGTATGGTTTTGGAAAATTATAAGATAAATTTCTTGTGTCCCAGAAATTATAAATTTCTGTATGGTTTCTGTAAAGAAACAAAAAATTAAGACCATTTATTTTGTACTTCTCTAAGTTTTTCGTCAGTGACTTCTTCAGTATGGTCACAGAAGTGACAATAAAAAGTGTGAGCATGGATTCTGGGATTTGCTTTAACCTGCACTTTTTCTATAGTAACAAAATTGGTGTTACAGTGAGGGCATTTAAATTCTGTTTCCCCACCAAACATATTAGTTAAAAGGTTTATATTTAATTTATTATCTATTTCTTTTAAAGTAGTTTCGATTTTTGCAGAGATCTCCTGCTGGCTTAGATTAATTTTATTTAGATCTTTTTTGAGCTGAGAAAGATTTAACACTCCTTCTTTAGTTCTGTCTAAAATATTTCTCTCTTCTTCAACTAAAGCGTTTAATTGGTTAATCTCACTGCCAATCAATTTTAAACCTCGATAGGCAGATTGTAGGTGTTTCTTGATAGTGGAGCGATCACGTGGATTGATGAGAATAGCTGATTTTAAAAGTTTTCTGAGCTGTAATTTTTCATCGTTGTTTTCAAGAGATAATAATTTTGAAATGATTTTTTTTAATTGGGTATTCTTTCTTTTAAGTATGGATATTTTCAGTTGGCGACCATCTAATAAAGCTAACTTTTCTTTGCTTATTTTGTCAAGCTGGTGAAGAGAAGAAACCTCTTCCCGGATTTTTTTCTTAATATTAATCAGCCTCTGATTGGGGCCAACTTGCCAAGAGTCCAGTAATTTTTTTAAAAAAGACATTTTAATATTGACCCGGGGGAACTAATTCTTTATTGATTAAAGCTGAATTCACTTCAATGGAAGGGGTGGCTATTTGTTTCTCGCCTAACAATAAATTTTGGAGTCTCTTAAAAGCTATTTCCCTGGCAGCATTGGTATCAGCGTACTTTATAACCACTAAAGAGGTCTTAGCTTTATATAAATTTATCGTCTCTTCTAACTCTTTTAAAGGAATTCCTGATTTTTTAGAATAGCTTGATAAAAAAGCATTTTCTAATTGTCGGATTTCATTAGGAGCTAGGTTACTTTTTGCTCCCACGGGCTGATAAAGGCTCTCCATGAACCGGCCATAATCATTACCTGGGGTTCCGAAGGCATGTGAGTTTCCTTTAGAGAGAGATTCTAGAGTAGATTCTACATCAATAAAAGTCACTTTATCACCATCTAAATATACATTTCCACCATGAAAATCACCATGAGTAAGCTTAGAGGAAACACCACCCGCACTTTCAATACGTTTAGCCTGTCCATCAACAGCATCCAATAAACGTTTAGCGGTAGATTGATCTATATGACCTGCTTCTTGCCTTTCTAAAATGTGTCTTTTAATCTTCTTGATATCAGAAGCAAAAGCAGTAGAAACTTCTGAGGGAGGTGCGCTATTATGAAATCTAGCAAGTTCGCTACCAACATTTTCCATTTGGGATTCAAGTTTGGTTAAAGCAGCAGCTCTTTCTTGGCCAACGAGTTTACTGATGTCTTCAATCGTATTGCCTACCCCTCTACCAGGAGCGATTTCAGTTGCAACCATCACCATATTGGGCTTCCCAGGATAATTTACGGAAGCGATATCAACAACACCGGGAACGTTAAGTCCTTTTTCTTGCAACAGAGAAAGGGCTTCTACTTCTCGAAAAGCCTCAGCGCCAGCTACAGCACCTTTTTCTTCTCTGACAAAAACTTTTACTAACAGGGCTTTTTTCTTACCGGTTTCATCAACTTGACTAACAATAAAAACTTCGTTACCAGATTTCGGGGGGGTCTCTGGAGCTTTAATGGATAAGGAATTTTCAGGCAAGCCAAGCTCTTGTTCGTAATGTCTCTCAACTGATTTAATAAATCCTTTCCGACTAGTATCATCTAGAACTACTTTTTTAATAGGAGGAGGTCGAATACTAGTCCTTTCTCGGATAGATTGAGATCGTTGAGAAATGTCGTCTAAGACATTGTTAGGACTTATTCTCTTTAAGTTACCAGCTTCAAGACTGAGAGGGACGACTTCAGCAGATTCTGGACCAAGCAAAATTTTGGGGATAGTGTCTTCTAAACCCTCAGTACCAATTACTTTAGGAGTATTTACAACACCAGGAGATTTAAAAGGAATAACTTCTGCAACATCATCAACAATACTTACAACTGGTTTAGGAACAGGAACTTCAAACGCATTTTTTCCAACTTGAACAATCTCGTCGACGTCTTCCAAAATTACAAAGTCATTTTTAAAGAAGTCAATTTCTCTTTTTAAAAATGCTGGATCAATCCTATGCTCTCCTTTACCAATAAGTAATTTATGTAAACGCTGACTGAATAATTCTTCGGCAATTTCTGCTTCAGTATATCCTAAAACATCTAGATTACGAACATAAAGATCACCAAAACCAGGTCGATCCATAGAATCAATAACTATTTTTTTCCATTTCTCTCTTTGCGCAGGGGTAAGAACTTTTTGCCAGACATGATGTCCTGCTTCATGAGCAACTGCTCTTTTTGCCATATCATTTGCAACAAGTGAACGCGCTTCATCAACATTATTCCCAGTGTAACCATAACCTTTTTGAGCAAATTCAATAACTTCATCTTCAGAGGTAAATAGTCGAGGACGAACAACGCCCTCAGTATAATCATAATGTAAAGCCCCCCTACTATCAATACTTGGAGTTAATTTCCCTTCAAAATTAACGGGATGACCAGATTCTTCAGCCATTTTATGAAGTTTTGCAACGCGAGGATTCTCAGCAACGGCCTTAGAAGTTGCACCCAAATAACCTTTCTGCGAACCAAAAGCATTTACAAAATCACCGTCAAGAGCAGGATTGGCACCAAAAGGTATTGCTTCACCACGTCTTGATAATGTATTCAAAAACAGATTGTACGAATCTGATTCTGATAATACTGCTGGAGATTCAATTTGAAGCTTTAAACGACTAGTAAGTGAGTGATGAATTTGAGAACTCTCATCTGTAACTAAAAGAAAATTTGGAACCCCTTCTGGAGTAAAGCCGCCACCCATTGACTCAGAAACAACTGTATACCCTTTGCCTTCTTCAGTGATTATGTACAAGTTTTTTTCAGTTTGAACAATGAACGATTTTGTCCTCGGATCGTATCTAGAATTTATAACTACTGGTCTGAATTCTTCAACATGAGGTATAGCTCTTAATTCTGGATTTAAACCAACAGCATTTGGATTCCAAGAATTATGTGGGCTGGGTGTAAAAGGAACCAACTCTTCAATAGGACTTTCAAGAACTGCTGCAGCTTTACCGTTTGCTTCAACAACATCATCAACAACGTTAACTTGTTCAGTTTCAATCTCTGCAACCAATGCAGGTTTAAAAACGGCAGTTGTTCGTTCAGAAGCTTCAACAATAGGAGCAATTTCTGCTGCACCTGCAACCAATGCTTCAGTTTCACCAGTTAATGCCTCTATTAAGATAGCATCATCAGTACTTCCTAACTTTTGAACATTTAAAGCAATTTTATCTTCAATCGTTTTTAAAAGTCGAGCAGCTTGTTCTGTTTTTTTAGCCTCTTTTGCGGCTAGAGCTGTCTTTGCACTCACTAACTTATCAAGTTTCTTAGGACTAATCAATCCAGCAGCAACTGCATCATCTCCTGCTTCAACTAAAGCAGCAGTTTTAGAACTACCAACACCTCTAGACATTGATATTATTACTTTTTCAACTTCTTCAAGATATTTAACGGTTTCTTTAACACTGGCAACACCTGCACGGTATGCCTCATATTCTGGATTAGTTTTTCCTAATTTTTGTAAAACATCTTGAGCACGTTTAATAAATGTTTCAGACCTGGACAATTCAACTAATTCTGCAGCTCTATTTGCTTTATACCCCTGTTTCAAATCTTTAAGGATAAATTTCGCATTTTTAAGATTAAGAAGAGCATTCGCCTCTGCTTCAAGAACAAGACCCTTTTCGAGACCATTTAACAATCTCAAAACTTTTGGAGTCCTACCAGCAGTAAAAAACTTAGCGATAGCCCCAAATTTAGGAACAAAAGGAGCAACCAACCCCGCTACAAGGACTATAGGTTTAACATACTTCTCTTTGACTTCATATCTTCCAGCAGAAGGATTATCCTCAAACCATTGATCTGCCATCTTACTATTAAGACCCCTTAATGCCGAAGATAATTGTCCAGTATTCATATCGCCGATTCCTTTATTGTATTTATCAATCAATTCTGCAGCTCGAATATCTTCAGGAGTGTAATCCCCTAATCCAAAAGTCCCACCAAACCAAGTAGTCATTTCATCACCAACATGAGTCACACCAGGGATGTGGGCCTCTTCAAGTGGCGTGCCTTTTCTGAACTCTTCATTTAGAATAGCAAGATTTTCAAACTGATTTTGATAATAAGTAACTTTTTCTTCCCTGACTTTATCTCCTAAAGGGTCAACAAGATATGCTTCTGATTCTGCGGGTGTCAAAGTCAAAATTGATGAAGGACCCTCAACAAAAAAGTCCTCTAGAATACCCATTGCAATATTTAATGACCCACCTACAACTTGACGAGATAATCCACTAATACCCTCATCAGCATTATCAGAAACTCTTTGTTCAAAATGCATCTGTGCTAACTGATTCCCCGCCTCAGTTAATTTATCATGAATTATTTTTCCACCCCCCGTCCACCATTTACTTTGTCTTTTAACGGTATTAGCTGCGGAACCTTCTTTCTCAGTAACAAATTTTGCTGCAGCTTGTAAAGACTTAGCACCATTTGAATAATCGCCAGATTCAAATTCTTCACTACTTTTAGCGGCGTGAAAATAAGAAAATTTATTTGCTAAAGCTTCAAATTCTTCTTTACTAGCACCTTGAAGTAGTTTAGCTAAATCTTCTGCAGTTTTAATTTTGGAAACGCCAGCAGATTTCGAGCCAGGAAGTGCCGTAGTAAGATATCCTGTCAACAAAGGTATTGCTTCCTCCGACATACCAACACGAGTAAGTACACCAGCAGCAGTTAAAGGATTACTACTTTGACTAACAAGTCGTTGTGATTCTAAGTCAAGTTCAGATAATTCCAAACTATGTTCACGGTATCCTTCTCTTGCTCGATCATATTTTAATTTTTCTTGATAAAGAAGCCAAGCTTTACCGGCACCAGGAGCAAAAAGAGCAGTAGACATAGAAAGCGTAGTATCGGGTATAAAAGTAGTAGAAGAGATACTATGTAAAAGATTAGATCCGGGAGGAGTACTACTTTTTCGACAATCAGCATCACAATCTTCAAACAGTTCATGATCCAAATCTATTTCAGAGATGTCATAATGTTCACCATTACCCAAAAGGGAATTAAATTCAGAATTTGCTTTGCTAATTTCATCTGATCGCGCCCCGATATAAAATTCCTGTTCTTTTCTTTTAGCACCAATTTTCTTTGCTTCTTTATATAACTCTTTAGCGACATCTGATTCAGAATCAACAACAGTTTCTTTGAAACCAATTTGACTTTGTAAATTATTTCCAAGAGAATCAAGTTCAGCTAACCTTGAATCAATTCTGTCCATACCTTCAAAAAGATTTTCATTATCTAAACCATTACTATCACGAACAACAGTTTCCACATTCAAAGAATTACTATGAAAAGTAAGCGATGCTGATTTATATTGTTGAACTCTTTTCAAAATGTCTAAAGATTTTAAATCATTAGAATCCACTAACTGTTTCATTTTATCATTACAAGAAGTGTCAAGACAGTTCCCATCATTATCTAATTCTAAACCCAGAGTAGAAAGTTCTTGACGTTCTTTGACTAACCTTTGAGCATCAGAAAATTGTGTTAATAGGAGATTGGCATAATTATAATCATTATCATTTTCAATTGTATAAATATCAATCCCAAAATTATCACGAATAAATTGAGCAGTTTTTGGATCATCCCACCCGTTTTCTCTAACTTTATCAATCAAATATTGCCGTTGTTCAGACTCTTCTAAAATTAGAATATCTTTAAAATCAGAACCCACAAAATCCACAAAACCTTTCACTTCAGAATCTTCAACAACAATAATTTCACTGCCAAAATTTTCAGTAAACCCAAAATTAATTTCTGAATTTACAATGTTTTTCTTCTCGTCTCCAGAATTATCAGTAACAACGTAACCTAACGTTGAACCGATTAAAGCTAAATTAGCATCTTCTCCAGTAATAGATTTAAAACTGGTAACCGAAGGTTGATCGCTTTTAAAATAAACATCCTCATCCATTAAAGATTGAAGTTCGGCAAGATTGTTTTTGTCAAAGCTAGGACAAAGTCCATCACCACACACAGAAAAAGGTACAGGAATACCATATTCAAAACTTTCTCCAGCATAAACAAATTCCTTATCAACCATCTCATCAGTATTTGGATCATAAACTGTTTTTGTTACAGAAGTGCCCATAATTGGCCGGCCAGTTATTTTCAAATATTCTGTATAAATTGGTCCTTTCTCATTATCTTTCTCAGTACAACCTTCACAAGAAACTTCATTAAAACTTGCTTCTCCAAAAGAATAACTTTGTTTTAAAGAAACATCTTTATGGTTAAGATCACGAGACAAACCGTCAGTAGTTACAGTAGCAAAACCTTTTGTGACTGATTCTCTGTAACCATCTGTAAAAACAGAAGCAGTTATCCCACCAAACAAATCAACAGAATGTTGATCCGAAATTAAATCTTTAAATTCTCCGTCAGCTTCACCAGTTGCATAATACCCTTGCCCTTTTCCAAAAATTACTTCTGAACCATCTTGATCATAATTCCAAGAATAACCATTAGGATCAGAATCGTCAAAAACATAATCCATACCCATTGGTTTCTTTCCTCTATAAAAGAAAACATGATTATTTCGAGTAGATAATTGATGAGCAGTTCCATCATTTTCGTTAATTGAAGTTAACGTTGATTGAGTCCCATCTTGTTGTGAGTGTAAAGCAAGATTTTTTCCAAAACCAGAGAAATCTCCTTTCAAAACGTAAGTTTTTTTTTCTTCAGGATCATTAAATCTTAATTTTGCGTTTGTTCCTTTGAATTTTCCTTTCGATGATATTTCTAAAGAACCACCTTCACCAACTTCAAAACTAGGAGCAAAATTATCAAAAAGAAGAACTTCTTTTCCAGCAACTTTTAATTTAACGGGTGATTTAAAAGCAAAGTCTCCTTTTAATGAACCGGAAATTTTTATATCATTACCTTTAACATTTAAACTGAAAGAATCTCCTTCACCAAGGTAAAACGCTCCTAAAGGACCGTTATTTTGATCATAAGAATAAATTGCTTTACCATCAAAATCAGTATCACGAGAAATGGCGGCATCTTTAGTATCAAAATTTACTTCTTTATAAACAATATTTCCTTCATCATCAGTTGTTTCTTCAGTGATTATTAAACCGGTTTCTGTAGATTTAACTTTCTTTACGCCACTCTTTTGACCTTCTCCCCTTTTCTTAAATTGATCAACACCCAACTTGTTACCGTTAAGACTAATCTCTCCTTTCTCAGAATCATAGTAATCAATTGTGCCTTCACTAAAATCTCCGTTAAGGTCATGTTTAATCTCTACTAAATTTCCAAAAGTGGCTCGAGTTTCAAAACTATCACCAGCAAGTTGACCATTTTCTTCCTTACTTTGTCCGCTAAAATATTCGTCAGCCACCGCATAAGAATCTGAATCAGCTAAAAAGAATGGGTCCGATGACATGAGCTCTTTTACTGCCAATCGAACATTAGGATTACTATGAATTTCTTTTTTATGGTCTGCTAACAAACCTACTGCCGCAGCAGGATTACTATCATAATAATTGATAATGTTATCATAAGTCCAGGTTGAAGGATCTTCTTGTAAAAAGTCTGGATCACCTTCTGGAGCGAGACATAAACTGCTAAGTAAAACAATGAAGATTACAAATAATAAATTAATCTTGAACTTCATATTTCACCTCACTTTTAATAGTCTTCACCACACTTTTAATAGTCTTGACCGCAACTTTAACATTTTTTTCGGTTTTCAATCCTTGAGAATCGCTAACAGTAATAGTTAAATTAAATTCTCCTGAAAAACTGGGAGTAAAGTTAAACCAACCATTTTGGCTAATTGGAAAATCTTTTTTATCGGTTGAAAAAAACATTTTATGATTGTCCGGATCATAAGCTTTAACTTGCATAACAAACGTTTTTCCTTTTGTCATAAACAAAGTTTGAGGTAATGGTCTAAATTGAGGGGCAGCATTAGAAGGATTATCAATTGCAAAAATAAAACTTCTTGGCAAATAATCATCACCATAATAAAAGCTGTAAATTGTTCTTTCACCGCTGTAGGGGAAAGTTTTAATGAAAGGTTCAAAACCGGAAAGATATTCTAAGTTAATCATCCCATCAACGTTTTGTTTGTTAACTACTTCTTCAGCCAATTCTAATGCTTCACCTAACTGAGAAGGAATTTTAACAGTGAATGTGTTAAGATCAAATCTATCTTCTGGACGAGAAATGGTTAACGGATAATCTAAATCTAAACGAACAAAAGTTGGTTGAATTAAAGCTTTAGAATGATGTTTAATGTTTGATGAGATAAGTTCATTAGAAACAACTTCAAAATCCAATTTATTACTACTAATTCCAGTTGCAACAATTTTGTAACTTTGGTTAGAAAAAACACTAAAGTTTTGAATACATTCGTTAAGAAAAACGTCAATATAACCTGCAAGTTCTTTTTCAACAAACCCTTTATCAATTATTTGTCCTCCATCTTGATAGAAGTAACCAAAATCTTTTTCTTCAGTAATCAAGAAAGAATCTTCATTATAAAACACTTGTCCACCCTGTAATCCTGCAATTTCAATCGCTTCTTCAAGCTTTTCTTCAACACAATTTTCAATGAAAGAAACTATTGCTGGTTTTGTTTCCCTACTAAAACTAGTTTCAAGAAAATCTAACTCTAATTTTTCAGAAGGTGAGAAAAACATAATTAATCCAGCCACAGCTGCAAGAATTATAATACCTAGTATCATAAAGATAGTTATCTGTCCTCTTTTTGAAAAAATTTTCATTCTGTATTTCTAAAAGATACCAAAAAGCCATGCTTTTTCTGTACTCTTTTAACATCTTAAGAGATATTAGTAAATTATTTATATTTATAAATTCTTCCTTTTAATATAAATTAACTAAATAGAAAAGTAAGGATAAAAGTATAGCGAAATAAATAAGCAATAAGAGAAAAAAAATAAAAAAAAAGAACTAATAACCCCGGCAATCAGTGCAGTAATATCGGTTAGCGTTCTCAACAACTATTCGCTTACCGCAACTCTTACAACACCGTTGGATTTTAAATTTTTTAACTTCCTGAAAAATGTGTTGTTTGCCCAGTTTCAATCACCTTCTTTTTTTTGGTTTACAAAAAAAGAATGGTTAAAAAAAGTTTTAACTTTTTTGTTCACCTTCTTTTTTTGTTTGAAGGTCTAGAATAAAATTCCTATGCACCTTCTTTTTTTGTACGAATAACACCCGTGATTTATAAATAAAACACAACTAGTATATAAATATGTCGCAGTTTTAGGCATTATATCGTCGAGGTCTCGTCTAAAGAAAGAATAAAAAGTAAACTCCAAAAGCAACCATCCCACCCCATAAATAAGGGTTCCAACGGAAAATTTTAACTCCATCAAAGTTTCCAAAAGGAATCATGTTAAATAATCCTAACCATAAATTAATTTGAAATCCCCTGATCCAAACAAAACTCCAAACAGGATGTAAAAAACTAACTCCCAAAAAAACAAGTGCAAGTGTAAAGTTTGTTAATGGCCCAGCTACACTGATGATTCCATTTTCTTTTCTTGTAATTTGCCCGGAAATCATTACCGCCCCAGGAGCAGCAAAAAGAAATCCAATAAATGAGAGTACAATTGCAAAAATTAACATTTGATCAAATGAACGAAATTCTGCAGTACAATTGTAATGTTGTGCTACGAATTTGTGAGCAAGTTCGTGAAACAAAAAACCGATACCCACGGTGAAAGCAGAAATTAACATTAAGATTAGAAAATTGATATTAAAATTTAATCCTGCTGAAGCGATAGTGAAAGCTAACGAAATTGCAATCCATGATTTTAATAAATCAATCAATTCAATTTTAGAAGTTCTAATCTTGCCCAGTTTTATCGTCTTGTACATCTTCTTTTGTTTCTTCTTTCTCGGTAACTTTAATCATCCTATCAAGTTCTTCTTCTGTTTCTAAAATATCAGCCATTTTTCCTTTAATTGCTGCTTTAAGCCGTTGCGCTTCTTCTTCAACTTTAATTAAAACAGAAATATCTGCAAAGTTTTCTTCTGCACAGTCTTTACAATAAAAATCAGAAGTATCTTTTATCTTGTAAATAGCTTCTGATTCACAGATAATACATTTTTTTGGCATCTAAGAGGTTGGAACAAATACTTATTTAAAAATGTTTTTATTTTTTATTGTTTAGTTCAACAAAAAAGTTTTCATTTCATTAATTTCTTCAGTTGTTACTGCAGCACCATTATATTTTGTTGCCCATAAAATTGAATCTAATAATATTGCTTTCCCATCTTTAGTTTCAGGAGCATAATCTTCAAGAATCCCTAATTTGTAAGCAACAGCGGCAAGTTCAATTGAACGAATAATTTTTACATCTTGTAATTGTTTACTAAACAAGTCCATGTTTACTCTGTTTGGTTCAACATCGTTCTTAAACCGGAACTCTAACAGTTTTTCCATTTGTCTGTTATCTTCAATAAATAAACGTAAGGTTCTTTCATCCATAACAATTGCATCTGCGTTTTCTTGTTGAGCGCAAACAATCGCTTCCATTTCTCCCAATTGAATAATGTCCATTTTTTTACGACGAACTTTAAATGAGCTGTTAGCTAATTCTTTTAATCGTTTAACTTTTGTTATCGGAACTTTATCATAAACTTCTAAAACGCCATCTTTAATAAGTTTCATAACTTGAAGTGCTTCAAACTCAAACCGTTTAATCCCTAAAGGTCTTTCAACAAGTTCAGTTTTAACTCCAGGGGTAATATAAAATTTCCCGCCATATTTTTCTTTAAGTTTTGGTAAAATCCAAATTAATCTTGACATTACTAAAGAGATGATTGGTCCTGCATCGAAAAATAAACATTTTTCTTTTGAATCAACTTTTTTTGTATCAAACACGTCAAAAGCAGTCGACAATCTCGCTTTTGCAGAAATTGTTGTTTTGAAACTTAAAGAAGTAGTCCTTCCAGCATACTGTTGTAAGTCCCAATTAGACAAGCCCATCAATCCTGCAGCTTGTCCTAAAGATAGACCTTTCTGTAAAAGTATTGCTCCTTTCTTAATTCTAGCAGCGTGCATAACATCTTCTAAATGAGTTTTTACTTGATCACTAGAACGTTTGATGATATTAAACAAAGATTTAACACTTTTGTTATAATATCCAAAATTGCCCTGTTGAAGATATTTATAAGTTCGTTGAATTTCTGTTAAAAAATCTTTATAATCCTCATCTGAAAGGGATTGAACCGTTTTTGAGAGGGAATAAATCAATACAGTAATAGAAATCAGATCTAAATCTTTATATGTTGCTACTAAAGTTGTACTTTGATTACTTAACTTACTTAACTCTTCAGAATCTTTAACTTCTTTGTTCCTAATGATTTCTATAACGCTGTTTAAATCTTTAAGAATTTCCTTTTTAATCACACCTCTCATAAGTTTAGAGTAATATTCTAGGTTTTATTAAAGTTTTGGATTATATTTAAATACAATGAATGTTTCTCTTAATAATTATGGTGGGGGACGTTGTAGAAGGAACTATTAGAATCAAGTTAAAAGACTTAACAGTCTGTGAGAGAAAAAACGGTTCCTGGAAAAAAGTTTCTAAACAATTCCCAAGAATCAATCAAATTGTTCAGTTGTTTAAAGCACATAACAATCTAGATATTCTTATTGATAAAAAAAATACTCAGTTTCTAAAAGGACAATTGTCTCCAGAAGGAAAGATCCAGGGAGCAAGAATCAATATCTTACCAGACAATACTAAAATTGATAAAGCATATTCTTTGTTTGCAGATCATTTAACTGTACATGATCAAAGTTCTGATGAACATTGGGACGTTTTATATCAGAATCCGGGTGGAACTTGGTCTTACTGCTATTCATTAGAAAAAAGAGCTCAACACAAATCTGCTAAATACAAAAAAGTTCACCAGTTTGATAAAGCTTTTCCAAAATTGATCAAAAATGTTTCTCAAGCACTTAAAGACAAAAATGATGATTTAGCATTACCAATGTACACATTACTAAAAACTAAGATGAGGATTGGAAATGAGATTTATTACAAATTGCATCATCATAAAGGCTTGAGTACGTTAAAGAAAAAAAATATTAAAATTTATAAAAATAAAGTTGAATTTAAGTTTGTTGGCAAAGATGGAGTTCCCCAAGATTTAATTGAAGAATTTCCAAAAGAATATCTTCAATTATTAAGAAGTAAACTAAGTAAATTAAAAAATAATGATTTTGTTTTTACTAATAATAATGGCCACCCATTATCAGAAAGATGTTTTAAGTCCGCCTTTAAGAGATATTGTGGTAAAGAATTTTATCCACACTTAGTAAGGTCACACTTTGCAACTATGACTGTTAACAATTTCATTAAAGGAAAAAAAGCACTTAACAAAAAAGAAGTAGATTATTTATATTTAAAAATTGCTCATGTCTTGGGCCATAAAAAATTTCTTAAAAAAGAAAATGCTTGGAAAGAATGTTCTACAGTAACTATTAACCATTACATAGAACCTAAATTGGTTGAAAGAGTGAAAGAACTACTAAATAAGTAAAAATGGGGCCGCCGTGATTGTCGCAGAAAGTTACACTAGAAAAGTGTGCTTTTCTTGTTCGAATTCCCGCAGTAAAAACTGTCACGGGTTCCACGACCCCCAGCCGTGGGTGATAACAACTCAGAGAAGATTAAATCAACTCTTCCAAGCTACACTACGGCCCCAATAAAGAAAAGAAAAAGTAAGTTCATTTAAAAATCTTATTCAAGAGTTTATCAAGTTCGTTTTTTATAATCATCAGCAAATTTTACTGGTTTAATCTGAAAACTTTTAAATATATTAACTTGAGGGGTATTATACAAGAAATTACACCATTGTCTGCTAAAAAAGTCAAGCTTTTCTGATTTCAAATTTGTTTCAGAATAGAACACTTTTTTATTATTAATGTCTGCTTGTTGGGCAACTGAATGCATTAACCAAGCACCATAACCTAACCTTTCTAATTCTGGTTCCATATTTAATGATAGAATATGTAATCCTTCATTCGAAGTGTGGTATGAAACAGAAGCAGTCATTTCGGATGAGATTGGAATGATTTTTTTATAAACATCACAACACATAGTTCTTAATGCAGTTCTTACTGCACAATAATCTTTTCCTTGATCATCTTTTTTTAATCCAAGATCTTCCACAACGAATTTTTCTGAAATTGGAATTTCTCCTAAAAAATCTGTACTTACCGATTTTGAGAATAATGGACTTTTTATTGTAGGAGTTAATTGGTATGAGGAGATTATTTCTTTCAACAATTCTTTTTGAAATCTTACCGCTTCATAAGTTGGAATGTTCATTGCATCAACAATATTATTTAGTAGGTTTATAGCAAGTTCTTCTGATTGTTCAAATATCTTTGAAAAATTACTTAATGTAAAATCAACGGTTCTTGTTAAAGAATAGGGTTTGAATAAAACCCCACCAGAGTAAGTTTCCTTAAATTTTTGTTTTAATCCATTATAATCACTAAAAGCAATCTCAACATCATCTGCATTGAAAGAAAAATCTTGGCTGTCAAGATGTGAATGATAATCATCAGCTTTATCAATAATATTATAAGATGAAAGAATTTCTGCTAAGTTTAAAACTTTAAATTCCTCTAAGTTTTCTTTAACAGAATTTGATTTAATTATTTCAGAAAGACTATTTAATATTTTATTTGATTCTATAACTTTAAGATAATTGTCCATTTTATACCCTCCCTATCCCACGATTGTACTTTAAGAGTAAAAAGAACATATAAAGATTTGTATTGTATACAAGTATTAAGATTTATAAAAATCCCCAGATAAATGATTCTTAATAACTTTCATACTGGGAGGAAATACTTTTTCAGGTAAATTATCTAAACTAAACCAGTTCCATTCAGTTATTTCATCAGGTTCTAAAACCTGTGGTTCTCCGCTAAAATCATTTGAAAACAAACCAATAGTTACAAAGTGAGCAGTTTCCACTATATCATTTGAAACACAGATTACTTTTACAGAATTGAGTTTAATTCCAGTTTCTTCCATTACTTCACGTTTGGCACCATCTTCAAAACTTTCTTGAAAATGTAATTTTCCACCGGGCATTGTCCAAGTACCCTCACCACAAAGTTCAGAACTAGCTTTTTCAGCATCATCATGTCTTCTTCCGAGAAGAATTTTATTATCTTTCATTAACATCACACCAAATCCCGCACCAGGTTTTCTATTTTCCATTTTAAACAACTTCACCAACTAAACTTCTTAACATATGGGAAACAATCTTAACTTTAATTTTCTTGCCAAGAGGGATTCTGCCTTTAACGCCAACTATCAAAGGATAAGTTCCCATCTGTCGACAAAAAGTAGTTTTCCCATCATATATCTCAGTGTAAACACCACTAAGAACAGTTCCAATAGGAACAACTCTCTTTAACATTGGCAAATCAATCTTCTGTCGAATTTCGTTTCGCCATTTCCAATAATATTTTTTGTTTTTACGCAAGAACTTGTTTCCGCCATTTTCTTCCAAATAAGTTCCTGGCATCACTACTGCTTGTCTTAAATTAATCCTACGCAACATTAATCCAGAATCCAAAATGTGTTGCAAAGATTCAATATTTTTCTGATGGGTTGATTTTCTTTCTTCCAACAAACCAAATATCAAATTTAACCCGGGTAAGAATTTCGGCATACCATTATCACCAATCTCAGAACCGTACTTATTAATAATCTCAATCGCTTTCATAGCAACAGTAGGAGAAGTATTCATCTGGTTAGCTTTAACAACTTCTGGATCAAAAGATTCAATTCCAAAAGCAGCAATGTTTCCTGAAGTACAATACTTTACAATCGCTTTAGTTATTTCTTCTCCATCTTTATTTATAACAGAGTTGGGATTAACGTTATCAATATGAAGAACTTCAATCTTCGGACATTTCTTGTTAATCTTCTCCAACAATTCAATTGGCCGATCAATAGCATAAAAGTCTGCTTGTTTACCTATTCGAAAATGTCTCGCTCCTGCCTTGTAATAAGTAACAACTTCTGCCAAAACATCTTCCATTTTCCTGTTACAAAATTTGTTTTTAAGAGATTCAGTACAAAAACTACACTTGCCAAATTTACAGCCACGGCTGGTTTCAATTTCAATTACTCTCTTATCAGGAATTTGTTTCAAGATATCTGCATTAGTTTTCTTCAAATTGCTAAATGAAAAATTGTAATCTTTAACTTCTTTAAAACTAGACAAATCCTCTTTCTCAAAGAATTTTCCGCCTTCTAGTTGTGTTCCAAACACAGCAGGACCAGTAAGAATTTTGTCACAATTAATATCTTTCAACATTGGCAGAACTTCATTCAAAGTTCCTGGAACAGCAGAGAGGTATTTTCCAGGAACATGTACTCCCAGGATGACAATTAATAAATCAGTTTTTCCTAAAGTTTCTTCTGCTTTATTGTTAGTAAGATTATAGATATAAATGTTAGTTTTCTCTTTCTCAGATATTTCTTTTTTAATTCCTTTCAATTGTTTCCACAATCTAAGATCATCAATAGTAAGATATTTAACAGAATTATCAATAGAAAATTTGTTAAACAAATATCTGGGATATGTTCCTAAGTATGGCGGAACTCCTAAACCGGAAGCTTCATCCGTGTAACAATCTAAGATAGTAATGTTCATGGTAGTAAGATTGTCCCACTTATTATAAATATAACGCTGTAAAATATAACTCTTAACACAACAATTCTTTTTAATGAGTACTTAATAACAATTGTTGAAAAAAAGATGGTGTATAAAATTTGTTTAGTCAGTACTCATGGAACTGGAAAGACTTCTTTAGTTGCTTCTGTTGAGACTAAATTAAAACAAAGGGGGATTGAAGCTAAAAGAATTGAAGAAGTTTCCACTAAAGCCAGAGAAATAGGTCTGCCGATTAACAAAGAGACAACATTAGAAGCACAATTATGGATTTTACACACACAATTTGCCAGAGAATTATTGTACAGCAACCATTCGCCAAACAGACCTAATTATGATGTTCTTATTTGTGATAGGGGACCAGACAATTATTGTTACTTAGAAAATAAAGTTGGAAAAAATCAAGTAGCATTAGACATGACTTTGAACCATTTAAAATTATTTCCCTACAATCAGATTTATTTATTACCAATTGTAACCAATGAAATTGTTAAAGATGGTGGAACTAGATCATTAGATAAAGAATTTCAATTAGAAATGGACCAAAAAATTAGAGGGTTCCTTCAAGAATATAATATTGAACACCAAAAATTACCTTTACCAGAACCTCAAGATAATTTTCGAGATATTTGGAAAAAAACAATTGTTAACCAGACTCTAAAAGATCTTAATCAGCCAGAGGAATATTTTATTTAAAAATGGCTAAACACATAATCTTAATTGAAGGCAATATTTGTGCTGGAAAAACTATAACAGTGGAATATTTAAAGAACAATAAAGAACAATTCAACCAATTTCTAGAAAATGGAGAACATGTTACAACTCTCTCTGAATTTGTTGACCCGATTGGTGTAGAATTATTTTACCATGATCGTAAAAAATATAGTGGGATTTTTGAAGACAGTTGTCGAATGGGAAAACTTAACCGACATTTGAAAGCTAAAGAAGGATCTGGGATTTATATATTTGATAGAGGCATGATTGGCGGTGCAGAAACATTTTCTAAGAACTCTTTTTTAGAAGGTTACTTGTCCCATGAAGACCATGAAAATTATCAAAAAAATATTAAAAGAGGATTAGATCAGCTTGATAGAACTCAACAACATAAGTGGTTAGAGCAATTAGTTGTTTATTTAAGAATTGATGATGAAGATGTTTTAGTTGCAAGACAAAAACAAAGAGCAACACCCGGAGAAACTATTCCAATCGAATATTTGAAAACAATTAACAGAATGTATGAATCATTCTTTAACAACATTGAGACTGTTTATGCAAAATATGCAGTAAACGCACCAAAAGTAATTACTGTTGACGCTACAAAAGATTTTAATGAAGATAGGAATTATCATCAAAAAATATTAGACCGAATAATTGAAGAATTAGGAGAAATGGACAATGGAAATTAATGATCAAATCAAACAAAGAACAAAAGAAATCGAAGAAGAAATTTCTCAAATGAGTCAAACACAAGCAATGACTGGTGTTTTTAAAGAAGGTAAAGAGTTAACTCAATTATTAGATGAGAATCAAACAATAATTCATTTAGGAGCAAATATTGGTTTAGGTAAAACCAGCACCACGGACTTAATTGGAATTTATGGTACAACAAAAGTTATCCATGAAGATACAAAAAATGAATTATTAAAATGGTATTATGGAAGCATGAAAAAATATGCTGAACGATTACAAATTGATTTAATTTCTACCAGACCACAACAGATGGTTTCAAAAATGAGAGGATATCCAAACCAATCATTAATATTTGATAGAACCACTTATGAGGATTTAATCTTTAGCAAAGTCCTAAAAAGTGAAGGACATATGTCAGAAGATTCTTTAAAATTCTGTCAGGACTATTTTTTAATGAAAAAGGAACAAATTGAAAGAATAGAAAAATCAACTTTGGGGGATAAAGGTCTTGATCCAGATTTAATTATTATTTTAAAATCTAGTGAGGAAAAAGGTTGGGAAAGAGTCCAAGAAAGAGAAAGAAAAATAGAAGTTAGAGAAGATGCTGGTAAAGGCGTTGGATTACCTAGAGAATTTTATCATGCTTTACATCAACAATATGAAAACTTTGAGAATTTCTTAAAAGATTATTATTCAGGACCAATCTTAACTTTAGGACAAGATTCTTTAGAAGTAGGAGATTCTAGTAATAGTAAAGGACAATTGTATACAGTGAAAGCTGTTAAAGAAGCATTAAAGATTATTTATCATAAATAAGATATGGACCCGGCGAGAATCGAACTCGCTTCCCGCGGCTGCCAGCCGCGAATAATAACCGGTATACTACGGGCCCTAAACTAACGCTTCAATTTCTTTTGGAGTTGTAGCTTGTTCAGCTTTTTTATCATCTCTAAACTTAACAAATCTAGGGAAACGTAATGCTAAGCCACCAGCTGCAGTGTGATATGGACTTTTTGTAATCTCTGCACCAAAAACTTCTACAACAATCTTTGGTGAGAACCAAACGTCCGCTTCCATTTCTTTCTTGAAAAGTAAACGAGCAGGTTCTTTTTTAAGTTCATACTTTTTTAGTTTTTCTGGAAGTTCTGCAAGAACTTCGTCAGTTAATCCTGTACCTAATTTACAAAATGTTTCAAACCGATCTTCTTTATCATTATAAACTGCACAAAGTAAAGCGCCATAGACACCACTTCTTTTTCCTCGACCATAAAATGCGCCAACAACAACTAAATCAAAAGTGTCAATCATCTCTTGCACATACTCCTTTTTCCATTTAATCCAGTTCCAGCCCCGAACACCGGCTTGGTAAACAGAATCTTCTGCACGAGATTTAATAAAGATACCCTCATAACCAGAACTTAACATTTTTCTAAAAAATGTGTTAATCTCATTAACATCATCAGTAAGGATTCTTTCAGTAGCTTTAACTTCTTCATTATCATGTAAAATATTTTCAATCATTTCACTTCGTTTATAGTAAGGTTCATTAATGTAAGATTTCCCGTTAAGATATAAAAGTTCAAAAACTTTAAAATGAATTGGGATTTTCTTAACATAATCTTCAATGTCATGTTTTCTTCTACGTTGCATTAACACTTGAAACGGCTGTGGTTTACCATTTTGATCAACAGCAAGAACTTCTCCCTCAACAATAAACTCTTTAGCATCGATTGCTTTAATTAAATATTTTACTAAATCTGGAAATTGACCAGTAATATTATCTAAACGTCTTGAAAACAAATTAACGTTTCCATCTTTATCTTTATGAGCTTGAATTCTTTCACCATCATACTTGGCTTCAACGGTAACAATTCCGGGAATCTTTTCTTGTGCTTCTTCCAAAGTTTTTACTCTTTGCCCAAGCATCATTCTGATAGGAGTGCCAACATGAATTTGAGTTTTTTTAATAGATTCTAATCCTTCTTTAGCAAGAGTTTCTGCAATAATTCCCAAATCAGGACATAAGTTGTAAGCAGTTTCTAATACTTTCTTGTTTTGTTTATCTCCGGTGAAGGCCATTGCTAAAGCATCCAAAACTGCCATTTCTGCAACGCCCATTCTCAATGTTCCTAAAGCAACCCTAACCAAATATTTTGCGCCTTTACCATTACATTTTTGTAACATTGCAGCAAGAGTATTAATCTTTAAATCTTGACTTTTCTCTCCAGAAACTTGAGCAATTTTATGTAACCCATCAAAAGCTTCATGGAGAGTTAATTTCCCTACAGGTACTAAAGTCATAGGTTTAGTTTTTAAAATCTGTTCAGCAGTTAAACCAGCATCACCAGTTTCTTTGAGAATTTTTCTTACTCTGGAAGAATCTGCTCCACCAGCAATAGCGATTGATTTCAAAACCATTTTCTCCGCTAAGTTAAGAACAACAGATTGATAATCAGAAGCAATCTGGCCAAGAGTTAAATAAGAAATGATTTTAATATCATCCGTTGGAACTTCTTTAAAGAATTCAGCAAGAATTTCTCTAATTTGGTTTCCTGAAGAAGTGTTTTCTAACAATTCATACAAATCTGCTAGCTTGCTAAAGTCCATGTTTTATCAGAATTGAGTTTATTATTTAAAGGTTGTTGTGATAAAAATCTTACTTCTTAACAGGTTTCTTCTTCTTAGCAGGAAGAATCTTTTGAAACCTTTCTTTCATTTCTGCTAGAATTCCAAATTTGTTTTTTAAATCTCTCATATCACGACAATTAACAATCATTGCATTCAGTTCAACTTCAATTGCAGTTGCAGTAGGAGTAATCTTAGCTTTAGGTAAATCTTCTTTCCTAAACATCTTTAAAACATCTTCTAAATGCTTTTTATCTGGTAAAGTCCAAGTTTCATTACAAACATGTAACTGATGTCTTCTTTGATATGTCTTAAATAAAATCCCCATTTTAGTAATAATCTGATTTAACTTTTTAAACTTGTTGGTTATAATTGTTTAATCATATAAACCCCCTCTAATTCATAACCGAGTTTTTTATAATATTCCCTAACACCAATTCCAGAAATAACAACCATTTTATTTTTACCATTCGCTTTAGCAATCTCTTCTGCTTTTAACATAATTTTTTTACCAAACCCTTTATGTTGAACATTTCCCTCTTCTCCTAAAGCAGTTGCAGTTCCGTAAACATGTAATTCTCTAACAATAGCAGATTTATCAGTAATCTCTTCTCGCAATGATTCTGAAGGAAATCTTAACCGTAAAAATCCAATAAGTAGATCATTTTTTGTATCTTCTACCGAGATAAAAAACTCTTTTCCTTTACTTGCAGGATACTCATTAACTTTCATCTCAACAGAGTCCCAATCAATCTCTTTTCCTTTTGGTTCTCTACATCTGATACATCTGCATTTAATGTTATAATTTTGATGAATATATTGTCTTAAATTTGTCATCTCTACACCTGCAGCAATTTGATAAGTAGGAATATCTCTTTGTACTCTCATTACTCGACAATATTCAGGAATAAACTGTTTAAATTCTGCAATTAGTTTAGCAGCTTCCTCAGCATTAAGAGGTTTAAAGTTTCCTTTCTCATACTCAGAAAATAATTTGGTTCCTTTAGTAACCATGCATGGATAAAGTTTAATCATATCTGGTTTGTAATCATCATCCGTAAATAATTGTTTCATCCCTGCCAAATCCCTTTCTTTATCAGTTCCTGGTAAGCCCGGCATATAATGCCCAGCAACTTTGAAACCAAGATCTTTCAGAATGCGAATAGAATCTTTTGTTTGTTGTGTGGTGTGTCCACGTTGAATTTTTTCTAAAACATCATCGTAAACAGATTGTATTCCTAATTCTACCCGAGTACATCCTAACCGCAACATTTCATTGCCTTCTTTCAAAGTTCCATAATCTGGACGAGTCTCAATACATAAAGCTGTACATTTAATCACAGAAGTTTCATTTCTCTTCTGTTCATTTAGTAAGGTTGTTTCTTTCTTCAATGATAATATTTTTTGATGAATTTTTTCTAATCTTTCTTTGTTACCAAAATCATCTGTGGGCAAGTCAAAGAATGTTTTAAATTTTAATAAATCAAACATTCCATTCTTAAAAAAGAGTTTAGAGAAATCGTTCATTGCTTGAAATGCTTCTTTAACAAACTCTTCCTGATATTCTTCAGGAAAACTTGGAAATGTTCCTCCCATTAAAATCAATTCTACTTTCTCACAGTTATGTCCTAATAAGAGATATTGCTGTAATCTATTAAAGACTTGCAGATAAGCACTATAATTATTTCTTATCCCTCGCATTGTTGCCGGTTCTTTTCCAGTATAACTTTGAGGAACGTCACCAAACTCTGACTTAGGACCGCCAGGACACATGATGCAAGGCCCGCCGGTTTGTGCATGCGGGCATGGCATTGGTTTAGTCATGATCGCTACGGGAGCAACACCAGAGATTGTTCTTGTTGGTTTTGTAAGTAATTTCTTTTTCAGAAACTCTAAATCTTCAACACTACAATGTAATAAGATTTGAATATTTGTAGGAATATCTTTAAGTTTATACTTTTGTGATAAATCTCGCTTTAGTTTAGCCAACTGTTTAGCAGAATAATCTTTTTTCTTCAGTTCTGAAATGAATTCTTCGTGAAAGTCCATACTTTAGCTTAATTTAGTGTATATAATATAAGATTTACTAAGAAAAAAATAAAAAAATAAAATTAAAGATACAGTTTAGTTCCTGTTTCAGTAATCATCTTACTTTTACTTCCATGCGCTTCAGAGCCTAACCAAGCTTGAACGTACTCTATTACAGTTTCAGGTTCACCTTTTACATCAATTAGTAAACCGTGTCCGCTAGAGTCAACATGTTCTGATCCAATGTGACTTGGTAATGCATACCACACCCTAAATTCTTTTCCATCTAAAGTATGTGTTGCAATGAACCTTTGACCTACATCTCCGCCAGCTTGTTCAACTTTCTCATAAAGTCCTTCAAAGACTTCTTCTTTACCAACATAGTCGCTTGAACAAATCAATTCGTACAGACCCATTGTTAATTCCAAACTTTCTTTTTGATCCAGTTTGGATAATGCTTCACAGATCTTTCCTATTGACTTGCCTTGATAACAGTTCTTATCGCCAAAGTAAACCTCTACTTTTTTTTCTGTTACTTCACCACTCAAAGCTTCTTCAATTTTTTCTTCTAAAACTGTTGCAGCTTCTGATTTAGTAACTTTAGCAGCTTCTGTTTGTCCTTCCAAATAAGATGCTGAATGTTCACTTACTTCTTTTCCTAAGTAACCTAGGACGAAGTCAACAAATTCAGGACATTCTGTACTATCAGTATATACTTCTCTGCCACCTTCTAATGACGTATATTCTACTATTGGAATAGCATGTCCTTCTTCATCACAGGTCATCCCCATTCTAGTTTCTCTTTTGGTTGAAAAAGCACAAATTGCATAAACAACTTTGGTGCTTGTACTACCAACAATTCTTTTTATTTCTTCAATTTTCATTTTATTTCACCTCCTTTTAACACTTACCTCATAAGTGTTTGTTATACCACAGTAGTAACAGCCAAAGTATATAAACATTCTTCTTCCCTTGCGGAGGAAGAACAGAAAGATTTAAATAAAAACAAACCATTTAAAGTTAAAATGAGCGTAGAATCCATTTTAGAAACAATTGGCCTAACAAAAAACGAAATTAAGATCTATTTAGCTCTTTTAGAGTTAGGGTCTAGCACTTCTGGCGCGATTATTAAGAAAACTAAAATCCATACCTCTAAAGTTTATGACGGGCTAGAACGCTTAGCAAACAAGGGCCTAGTAACACATGTAATCATTTCCAATACAAAAAACTTTAAAGCAGTTTCTCCAGACAGATTATTAGATTTCTTAGAGGATAAAAAGAAAGAAATTTCTGAAGAAGAAAATGAAATTAAAAATATTTTACCACAATTAAAATTACTTCAACAATTAAAAACAGATGATACACAAGCAGAAATATTTCAAGGTTGGAAAGGGATGGAAACAGTTTTTAATGAAGGGATAAAAGCAATGAACAAAAACGATATTTGGTATGTTTTAGGAGCCTATGCAGGAGAAGACCAAGAAAAAACTAACGCTTTAATCACTAAAGTTATCAAAAAGTGTGAAAAAAAGAAAATGAAATGGAAAGTTCTTTACAATGAAAGTGCCAGGGAAACATTCCAATATGAACAACAATCTCCAATAACTGAAAATAAGTTTTTACCGCAAGAAACTCCCGCTACCATCAATATTTACAAAGACGTAACATTTATTGCTCTCTGGATTAAGAATCCAATAGCATTTAAGATAAAAAGCAAGAAAGTTGCAGATTCTTTCAAGAAATACTTTGAAATCATGTGGGCGTTAGGAAAGGAGTAATATACTCCATTCTACCCAAAACTATCAAAAAACAAAACAGTTTTTTGGAAATATCTACCGATATCTTTATAAACCATCAACAAAAATAACTTCAACATGGTAACTAGAATAGGAACAAAGCAAAGGAAAACTAGACATAAGTACACTCAATCTGTTAGAGATAAAGGAAAAATCTCTTTAAGTAAATACTTTCAAGAATTTACTGATGGAGATAAAGTTAACTTAGTAACACATGCATCCGTTCAGAAAGGAAGGTTTTTTCCAAGATTCCATGGTTTAACTGGAACAGTATCTGGAAAGAAAGGTGCTTGTTATGGTGTAACTATTAAAGATGGTGGAAAAAAGAAGTTATTATATATTCACCCAATACATTTATCTAAACAATAAATAATTAAAAATGGTGTATACAAAAATATTTTTGAACACTATTTTAAAGGCAAACAATTAAAATGGCGCAAACAAAAATCCTAATGTTTTTGAGCACCATTTTAGAGGTAAACAACTAAAATGGCGAATCCAAAATTTGTTGAACAAAAACCATTATCATTGGTTGACGTTAAAGAAGAACTAGATAAGATTGAAAAAAGAGATGAAGAACTAAACTACCTTTCTAATAAAGCTAAAGAGTATTTAGCGGCTTTTATTAAGTTAAGTGTTAAAGATAGAAAAGAATTAGGAAAAAAGTTAATAGGACTTGATTTAACGAGACTTAAAGAAGAACATATAGTTAAAATCATTGACTTCTTACCAAAAGATATTGAAGAGCTTAAAGTTGTCCTTCAAGCGTACCCACTAAGTATGCCAAAAAAGGATCAAGAAGCAATCATAAAAGTTGTTAAAGATTTTTTATAAAAGACTAAATTTGAGCTTTTTTTCATAAAAAAAGCGTAATTTTTATTAACCCTTAATGATTAGTGTACAATTAAGTAAAATGATGCCTATAAAAAAAGCTATTCCAAAGGAAGAAAATGCTATCATCCTTGACTTCCTAGAACACGGTTATCCTTTTGAACAAGGATCCATGAAAACACCAATAGCTCAAGCTCTAGGTTTAAGCCATTTAACAGTTTTAGAGCTAATTCCAAAAAAAGGTTTCCAATTACAACCTCACCAAGAAGTTTATATTGGTGAAGGGAAAAGAGAAGAAATTCATCACATTAAAGGAAAGATCCCTGTTGATAAGTTAACTACAACAGCGAGTGCAGAATTAATTCATGTAGTTGAAAAAGTAGTGGATGAGGACCAAGAGAAGTTTATTGATTTTTTCAATAAAGCTCAGCCTTTATCAATGAGAATGCATCAGTTAGAACTTCTTCCAGGATTAGGTAAAAAACATATGTGGGAAGTGATTAATGCAAGAAAAGCTAAACCATTTGAAAACTTTGATGATCTTAAAGAAAGAGTGAAACTAATTCCAGATCCAAAAAGTATGGTCGTAAAAAGAATCATGTCCGAGCTTAAAGGCAATGAGAAGTACACATTATTTGTAGGGTAATTAGATATTTCTAAAAAGCAACATAATCGTTTTAGAGTTTAAAAAACAAAATGTTTTTAAATGACCCCTTTTTCTAAACAATAAACAAGAGGCAAAGTGTTATCTTCAAACTGGGTAAGCGTAGCGCACCCCACTGTCTTTGAATGATAATCTTTGTAAAGATTATATGGCGAGAATTAGAAAATTTGCAGCGTACCAGAAACTAGAAAGACCTTACACTAGAATTAGTAAGTATACTAAGAAGAATTATGTACGTGGTGGATTCCCTCATATGAAAGTGATTAAGTTTGATATGGGAACCCCTAGTAAAGAATTTGATACTGTTATAAGATTAAATTCAACCAGAGCAATGAATATCCGTCATAATGCCATGGAAGCTGCTAGGATGACTTCTAATAGAACTTTAGAGCAAGGACTTGGTAAAGAGTACCATCTAAGAATTAAAATATATCCTTTCCATGTTTTAAGAGAAAATCCTTTAGCAAGTGGTGCAGGAGCAGACAGAATGAGTACAGGTATGAAAAAATCTTACGGAAAATCTATTAGTTGTGCTGCAAGAGTGAAAGAAGGACAAACTTTAATGGAGCTCAAAATTAATAAAGTAAACGCTAGATTAGGCAAAACAGCATTATTGAAAGCTGCTAAGAAATTTCCTTGTACTTGTAAAATCAATACTTTTGATGCAAATTAATTATTCTTTTTAACAATATTTTTTAATAAAAGTGTTAAATTAAAGTTTTAATATTCTTCATTTAATTTAGCTAATTCTTTTTCAATCTCTAAAAGTTCGTTTGTTGGTCTTGGTTTATCCCCTTCAATCTTTTTAGATATTCTAATAACATCTTGAACTGCTTTATTTTCAGCTATAATTTCTTCAGGACTCTTTTGTTTTTTTTCTTTAGGTAATAATGCACTAATAAGAGCATTAGGAAACGAAATACTTTTTCTTAACAAATTGGCAATCCAATTATATTCTTTAGTTAAAACTTTTTCTTCAAATGTTTTACTTTTCTTAATAACCCTTCTAATAATGTTTTGCCTTTCCGGAATTACTGCATCAACATTTTTAAGTTCCTTCTGAACATTTTTAAGTTCATCATCCCACATCAATTTATCTTTAGTTACATCTAAAATAATTATTTTTCTCTCTTTATATCCATGCAACCGAGCATTAACTTTTTGTAGTTCCCGTTCTAAAACGTGTTCTTGAACATTATATTGTTTATCATTATATTTGTGGAACCTCTTTTTTTCTTTAATATTATTATATTCAGATTTAATTTTATTAATTTCTTTATTAATCAAGTCATACTCATTATTCAGTTCTAGTTTAACCTTACCTTTCCACACTTCAATTTCTTTCTTATTCATCTGATCAAAGTTTGGTAATGGTTTATACAACATGACATGGCCCCTGTTTAATTTATTAATCCAATGAATCATTTTGTAAGTAATATAAATCAAAGATGTTAAACAAAAGAAAAGTATCCAATAAAAACCATAATCAGTAAATATTTCTGTACCAGTATCAAAAGCATGACCTACAAAGTTTGTAGGTAAATCTAATGGTTGTTCTTCTGGCGCGGATTCTTCATTTTCTGAAACATCTTCACTAATTTCTTCTTCCGTTGAAGAGCCAGCGGATGATTCTGTTTCTGGTTCTGTTGTTTCCTCAATAATTAGTAATGAACTGCCACCACCAGATGATCCTCCGCCTGATGATGAAGAACTACTTGCAGGAGTTTCTTCAGCAGCAGCAGTATAATCAAGAATAAAACTATTATTTGTAGCCCAAACAGATAAAGAATTATTATTATATACTAAACAATTCCAAGTATAATTTCCTACAGCAAATTCCAAAGTCCAATTACTACTATTACTTGTTCCAGAAATGTTTGTAGATTGATTATAAGCAAAGGATTGATTAGTTGAGTTTGTTATGTACAGTGAAATATTCTGTAACTGTATGTCATCAGTTGCATTACATTCGAATGTTAAGTTTGTTAATGCAGCAGTATCATTCTGATAATTATTTGCAGGAGAAATTAAAGTTACGTTAGGAGAGGCATCAACTGCTGCTTCTTGTGTAGTATAATTACTAAAAGAAGAAACATTAGCAATAAGGGTTGTGCCATCGGAACTAATATTACAAATACCGGAATCATCACACCTTACACCATCTTTAAGAAGATAATGAGTGGTATCATTTAAACTATACAAAGTAATTTGTGCAGATGTGTTCAAAGCATTATAATCGCCCGATTCAGTGTTAACTCCTGCCAAGTTATTTGATAAATAAACATTATCATTGTTACTTAAATTTGCAAACATTGAAACATCACTTAAAGAATTCCATTGAATTTCAGCAACAGAATCATTAGTGAAAGTAAAATTAACAGAACTAAGAGGGTCAAATAAAAATGAACCATTAACAAAGTAATTGTTAGTTAATGTTCCAGTAGCATTTACTAACCATAAACCAAAATCTGTAAAAGCAGTTAGACTATAATTCAAATAGGGTGGATAGGTACTACCAGTACTGACATTAACACTTGTTCCATTAGTAGGATTAGCAAACGCAGTAGTGTTGTAAGTAAAACTAGTAGTCGCACTATTATTAAGAAAAACATTAGTGACATAACCCATACAAGTACCACCCTTTAAGATAGGAGGGGCATTGTTTTCACAATTAATACCACCAGCAGTAGGGAAATAAACAGTTTCATTTGCCACACCATCATCCATCCGCCGACAAACAACATCATAATTAATAGAGCTATAAACACCAGAAACATAAGTATTATCATCATTAACTACCTCAAGCTCAAAAAGCACAGCATCATCACAAACAGTACCATCAACAGTGATAGGAGATAATGATGCCACAAAACCAATACTCAAACCACCACTGTCAGTAATACGATTCTCAGTAAGAACTAGCCCAGTAGAATTTTCTAACTTAATTGCATCATCAACTGTTCCAGAAACATTATTATAAGTGACATTATTATTATTGGATTCAGTAATTCTGATCCCACCACTATAAAGAACATCACCACCAGTAAGACTTAAACCAGGATTCAAAGTAATATCATTAGTAGTGATTAAATTATTACTAGAACTGTCATAAACCACAATACTATTCCCAGTATTGATAAATGTATTTCCACTTACAGTACTACCACTGGTATTTCCAAGTCTTACCATATCATAATTGCCAGGATAATTGGGACCATTTTCAAAAGCACCAGTATAATTGAAAATGTTATCAGCAACAACAGAACCGGTATTATTATACAAACAGATTGCACTATCAATACTATTGGCATCACTAAATACAAAAGTATTATTAGTAATGTTCCAAGCTCTTGACCACATGCTACCATCAGTAGAAGTACTACTCAAAACCGGACAATTGTTCATTGCTTGTGCATCTTGATAAAAAATACTATTTTTAAAAGTGACATTAGGGCCAAAGCTGTAAATTCCACCATCTGCACCACTACCACTCTGCGTACTATTAATAGTAACACCATCAACAGTTATATCAGTATTATTCTCAGAACCAAGATCCATAAAGTTACTGAAGGTTGTTAAACCAAGATTTTGAATAGTAATGTTAGAAGCAGTATCATCACTGAGAGTAACACCTCGGCCAGTGGCATTGTCAGTAACAGTATAACCAGC
>Ga0233436_1000196_pt1 | contig 73282 bp, 74 predicted proteins | sample SI_122_August201_2_FD_182723 | JGI IMG/M metagenome (GOLD analysis project Ga0233436, IMG submission 182723) | Seawater microbial communities from Saanich Inlet, British Columbia, Canada - SI_122_August2016_150_MG | ecosystem: Environmental > Aquatic > Marine > Inlet | place: Canada: British... | reverse complement strand
TTATCGTCTATATCATAACTTATTTATGAACTATTGCTAAATTTACTTTTTGGAAGTCTTTCTCTTGTTCTTGTTATTGCGTCTGGTTCTACGCTTCTTTTGGGTCTTGCGTTTCTTTTTGCCTCCCGCCATACCAGAATCGATGAGCTCCTTGTTTATCGCTTTTTTTTGTGCTTCTTTTTGTGCTGCCGTTGGTTGGGTCGTTGGTTGTTGACTCACTGGTTGTTGTTGTTCTGCTGATGATCCATTTTCGATTGCTAACGGGGTTGATTGACTCACTGGTTGTTGTTGTTGTTCTGTTGGTGATCCATTTTCGATTGCTAACGTGGTTGGTTGACTCACTGGTTGTTGTTGTCCAATAACCCGTTGTGTTTCTAACTCTGTTATTTGACTTTCTGGTTGTTGTTGTTGTCCTGTTGGTGATCCATTTTTGATTGCTAACTGTGCTTCTGGTGCTGCTGCCCCTTTATCTCCTGCTTGCTCTCCTTCTTCTCCTGCTCCTGCTGCTGGTGCTGCTTTTTCTCCTTCTCCTGCTCCTTCTCCTTCTCCTGCTCCTGCTGCTGGTGCTGCTTTTTCTCCTTCTCCTTCTCCTTCTCCTTCTCCTTCTCCTTCTTCTTCTTCTCCTGCTCCTGCTCCTGGTGCTGTTTTTTCTCCTTCTCCTTCTCCTGCTGCTGGTGCTGTTTTTTCTTCCTCAGGTGTTGCTTCTTCTTCCTCAGCCTTCTTTGCTTCCGCTAATTCTTTATCTTTTTCGTTTTTCTTCTTTTGTAACTCACCAATTTTAGCTTGAAAATGGGATTTAATCTTGTCAATGTTTTCATCATTCAATTCCATCTCGTTTAATTTCTTATCATCGATTATTTCAGTTCCTGCCAGAATAGTTCCCTTTCTATTTGCGATTTGTGAAATATGATTGTTATCGTTCTCTAAAATGAAAGTGTAATGAGGTTTAGTAAGATCCATAATGAATTTGTATTATACAATATTCTCATATTTTATTACGATTGAAATCTATGAGTAAAGTGAATTTTCTCCATATCTAATTTCAACAACAATGGGTCACGATCCATTTGCGAAATCCAACACACATATTCTCCTCTCACAATTGCTAAACTCAAACAAAATTCCACGCCGATTTTACGAAAATAAAAATCGTCACTATACATCTTGGGTTCCAAACTCTCTTTATCCAATGCTATAAAACGATGAAAATACTTGCGCGGCGCCCCATCTATTGAATAATGAACAATTCCTACTAAATATTCGCCATAATCTACGAACCCAGATGACCCCCGAATATCGCGAAACGCGGGTTCTTGAATAGGAAATGTTTTGTGTATAACTAATGTATGGGTTTCATCTAGTTTCCCTATTTCTAATGGAAACCAACGATAAATAAACCACAATTCCTCTTTCCAGACCAGGGGTATCCAGTTCTTCTGCATACTACGTTTGTAAGGTGAATGTAAAAAATGACTATTCTTGTATAAACGATATACTGGATCATATTCCCCCATGACCATACTATTCATTGAATCGTGAGTATAATTCACATTCGTCGCTAAATAATACAATGTATCGCGATATACAAACAATCGAACATCTTCTAATCCGTAACACCGAGACCATTTTGATTCAAATCCTATATGTTGTTCGTCCATTTCCCGATAATCATTTGGAACAAGGTTTTCATTCAGTTCACTCACCATATTCTTAGATTTGAAGTTACCAATTACATCGTTTACCGCAAAATCCCCTTCCGTAGTATACCAATAATTTACATACCGCGTATTCAAATAATATTTTCCACGAAATTCTACCATGCTTGCTGACCCAGGTTCATAAGAACGTATAAGTGGATAAGAATAACTCTTTGTTTCATATATTGCTTCTAATGGGCCGATGCTATGATGTGACATGTGGTTTTACAATCATAGTTCATTATCTTTATTTGATTTTCATCAATACCAATAATTTTCATAGAAAATTGATTGTATATTTGAGGGTGTATACTATATTACAATACAATCAACATGGAAACGCCTGAAGAAAGAAAGATAAGACTTGACCGAATTCGTCAAGAATTGGTTGAAACTCAGTCAGGTTCACATAAAAATACTGAAGACACTCATGCTACAAATACTGAATCGCCTGGTTCGTCAAATCGCGGTGTAATTTTAGTATTTGATACCGAGACTACAGGGTTGCTTCCAACGGGTTTGGATTCTTGTGATATTAAAAAGTACCCATATATTACTCAATTGAGTTATATTGTATATGATACCGAAAAACAAACAGAAATATATCGATTCAACTCTTACATAAACATTGACCAAAGCATTCCTTTATCGGATGTAGTAAAAAACTTGACCGGCGTTACTCGCGAAAAATTAGATGGAGGAATGGATATGTTGGTCGCACTGAAAACCTTTTACAAACATTATTCGAACAGCACCACCATTGTTGCTCACAACATAAGTTTTGATAAACAGATGATGTTGGTAGAAATGGAACGTCATCGCGAAGCAATTCAAACAAATCATCCTGAATGTTTGGCATTGTTCAACAATTTCTTTGAAAAGAGTAAGAATATTCGACACTATTGTACAATGTTGAAAGGTATTGACATATGTAATATTGTGTTAACTTCTAAGTTTGGAGAAGGTCGTTCTTACAAAAAGAAACCTAGGTTAATTGAGTTATATAAGCATTTATTCGATAACAAGGAGGTAGATGGACTGCATAATTCAATGATGGATGTATTAGTGTGTTTACAATGCTATTTGAAAATGAGACATAACAAGGTCGATGACTCATTGGGGGTTTGATAATATTCAATAAACAGTATCAAACTATAACGATTATTTGTATTTATGTATATTTTTTATGTTTGCGCGTTTTGTTCTTGTATGATTTCTTCTTGTGTTGTCTGGTTGCTTTCTTCTTATTTTTTCTTCCTCCCTTTTTGGGTAAATCGCAAGTGGACATTTCGTTCTTTAAATAATTAAATAATTCCGTTTTATCGACAGAGGTATAATCCTTTATACTTTCGACACTCATATACTCATCATCATTTCCCCCATTCATTGCTAACGGGGCATATTCTCCTACAGGGCAAAATCCGCGACAAGCGAAAATTTTGATTTCAACATTTTCAGTGGAAATGTTGTGTTCAGCACAATAAGCAAAAATGGTTTGAAATACATTATTCATGTGAATATATTTCTCATTATTTTCACCAAATAATTCAGTATTTTCTTGAATTCGCCTTTTCATATTGCAATCATATAACCCAATAAAGTTTTTTCTACTTTCTGGGTCATCTTTTTTGAATCCATGGAATATTAATGGAATAGTAGAAATCGATTTGTTATCGGGTTCGTCTTTGTATGTAGAAATAATCGAATCATAACATACATCATAAATTGCGGTTTGTTCTTCAACACCTTCCATTAATGATACACCTGAACCCAATTTTGTATAATATTGCATGTTCTTAAACGGGAACGAGTATAGTTTATAATGCTGATTTATATCGAACCCTTCTTGAAATATAGCAGTGGGGTCTAAGTCAACCGCACCGTGTGCAATCAATGTAATTCTATACGAACCAACAGGCATTAATTCATATTCAATTGGGTTTTCAGAGTCATTAGCAAAAGACATTTTTAATGAATGTTTATTGTAACACATGTACATATCATTTTCGGTTTTCATCTTTATACCAACCGGTCGGTCGGTAGTCTTTCCTGAAAAGATATCTTCAACTTTCTGAAATTTATTTTTCGTATAGCAATTCAACGCTGCTTGATTATTTTTATCTACAAATAAAAACAAAGGTTTCTCCGCATATTCACTATTGGTAATTATATTCATCATATGTGAACATATACCTTTATTATTCTTAATTTTATTACTTTTGCATACATTATAGATAAAATAATAGTCAGTGGATTTCCAATCTGATTGGGGGTTTTCTTTAATGCTGATTGTGTCGTTTTGGATCTCTTTATCCATACTCATAAATGAATATGGATATAGTATTTCATGATTCGTATCAAACGTATCTAAACTCAACACCAAATAACGTAAATAATTCAAAATATTTTGATAGGAAAACATACCATAATGGGTATATTTCAAACTAAAATCAACAACCGAATCTGGAAAACATGCGGATAGTTGTTCATCTAATAAACTACTAAAATCAGTTTGATATATTTTTTTTAAGAATTCATTTAATAATTTATCTATAGTATCAATACTTTCGACTTTTATTATCCATAAATCTAAATTTTTTATATCAGGTTCATTCCCTAATTTATCAGTAAGTACACTTATCAAATCCTTGGCGTTTTTATCATCGTTATTTAATACTACTTGTTCATTTTCGTTTTTAATTAATGGGAACAACATGTACGTGTCGCTATCGGTTTCCTTCATTAATAAAGATTGTTTTTGTATTACGAAATCCGACATATTTACTATATAATGGTATATACTAAATATATATTATTTTACTAAGCAGAGCACATTTCGCAAATCTCATCTTCCACGTCTTCAACTGGATTCACTATTTGTGCCTTTTCGGGCTCAATGGTGAATTGTTGTGCATGATGTCTTGCGCGACGACGCAAATAATAGATACCTGTCTTGAGACCCTTAGACCAAGAATAGAAATGCATTGATGTCAAGTTGGAATAATTCGGATCTTCCAGCCACAAGTTCAAACTTTGACTTTGGCAAATATACGCTCCGCGGTCCGCTGCCATGTCGATCAAATGACGCATAGGCATTTCCCAAACGGTTTTGTATTTATCACGAATCTCTTGTGGAATCACTTCTAGATGTTGAATGGAACCCTTGTTTGCGACAATGTTGTTCTTCAACTTCTCATTCCATAATTCCAATTTGATCAAGTCGTTCATCAAGTATTTATTAGCCAACACGAACTCACCCGCAATGGTGCGACGACTATAAATATTACTAGTAATGGGTTCGATACACTCGTTATATCCTAGAATTTGTGAGGTCGACGCAGTAGGCATAGGTGCCATCAAAAGGGAATTACGAGTTCCATATTTCATAATGCTTTCCTTAAGAGCAGTCCAATCGTAACGATCGCTAGGGGTGACTTTCCACATATCAAACTGGAAAATACCCTTGGACATAGGCGAACCTACAAAACTGGTATAACTTCCAACACTCGTACCGGCGTCATTCATCACATCCAAAAGAGGTTTTTCATACTCATTGAATAATTCATATACACTGGTATCTACATCTTTTGTGTCATAAGATTTCTCCTTTACAATATTATATCGATCAATCGCAATGTCGTTAGATTGTTCCAACGCAGCATGATACATTGTTTCAAAAATGTCTTTGTTCAATTGCTTTGCCTCGTCACTATGGAATGCCATATTCATCTTGAAAAACACATCTGCCAAACCCTGAATACCAATGCCAATCGGACGATGACGCATGTTGCTTCTACGGGTTTTGTCTGTAGGATAAAAATTCACATCAATAATATTGTTTAGATTGTTGGTAACCACCTTGGTAACTTCGTGTAATTTCACAAAATCGAATTCCACTTTCTCATCTTCAATCGTCTTGATAAATGCCGGAAGAGCAATACTGGCTAAGTTACATACCGCGGTTTCTTCGGAATTAGAATACTCGGTAATCTCGCAACACAAATTCGACGATTTGATAGTTCCCAAATTTGCCTGATTACTCTTTTTGTTCACGGAATCCTTATACAACAAATAGGGTGTACCGGTTTCCATTTGAGCATCTAACACTTGAAACCACAAATCACGTGCCTTCATCGTTTTCATACCTTTACCTTCACTTTCATACTTCTCGTATAATGTTTTGAAATCCTCTCCAAACACGTCGGATAACCCAGGACATTCGTCAGGACACATAAGAGTCCATTCGCCACCACTCTTGACACGCTCCATAAAAAGGTCGGGAGTCCACAACGCATAGAATAGGTCACGCGCGCGCAAATCTTCTTCACCATGATTCTTCCTCATTTCCAAAAATGCCTCGATATCAGCGTGCCATGGTTCCAAATACATAGCAAAACTACCATTGCGTTTTCCGCCACCTTGATCAACATATTTTGCGGTGTGATTAAACACGCGAAGCATAGGGACGATACCATTGGATGAGCCATTTGTTCCACGAATATGACTCCCAGATGCACGAACATTATGAATATGAAGTCCAATCCCCCCTGCCCACTTGGAAATAAGAGCACAGTCCTTAAGTGTGTTGTAAATACCATCAATGCTATCGTCTTCCATAGCAATCAAATAACAAGAAGACAATTGAGGATGAGGAGTTCCAGCATTAAAAAGAGTAGGTGTGGCGTGAGTAAAATATTTGTTTGACATGTAATGATATGTTTCTTTGATTTTGTCTATGTCGTTACCATGAATACCAATACTCACACGCAGCCACATATGTTGAGGGCGCTCCACGATTTTTCCATCAAGTTTCATCAAATACGCGCGTTCCAAAGTTTTAAATCCAAAATAATCTATAAAATAATCATTGTTATAATCTATTATATTTTCTAGTTCTTCTCCGTGTTGATTCACCGTATCATAAAGAGATTTCGATACAAGTGGAGATGACTCACCGTGTTTGTCTTTAAAAGAATACAATTTATTCATTACTTCTACAAAAGAAGCAGATGTATTTTTATGATGGTTTGATACCACAATACGACCAGCTAATACATTATAATCTGGGTGAATGGTAGACATAGATGCGCATTGTTCGGCGGACAATTCGTCAATTTTTGTAGTAGATATTTTATTATAAATTTGGTCGATAACCTTCATTACTAGCGAGGTATAATTAATTTTTATATTTGCTTCATTTCCGAGTGTACGGATTCTTTTCAAAATTTTATCAAATGCAATGACTTCTGTCATGCCATCACGCTTTGTAACTAGCATTTCCTCGTCTTTTTCCGTGTTAGCAGTGGCATCGTCAATCATATTCGACATAAGGTGAATATTCTATGAATATACAATATATAAAAAATATAAGTCTATATACTTTTTATAACTTTATTGCTTCACCTACTTATCCAGGTCTTCAAAATCTTCCAATTTTACTAGACACACGCGCTTTGTAGGTTCTCCGTTTTCATTTAGTGTCTGACTTTCACCAGTTTCTGTATCGATTACAATACTGGGTGATCTTTTTTTTGGAGCTCTATGTTCATATCCTTCAATGCGCTCTTTGAGTATAGTGTCCCAAACTTCCTTCATTTTTGGCAAAACCGCTTCGTACCATTTCTTATTACGTTCAATAATTACACAAGAGAATTCATCTAAATACCAGTAAATAATACCGGTGAGAGAATTTCCTTCTTTTGACTGAGTCTTCTTTTCTTCTTCAATCCATTCATTAATAGATTCGCGTGTTTGTTCACGATGTAGTGGCATATAAGTATATACAGGGAACCCGTTTTGCATTTGGGTATTGACGAATTGGAGCATAACTCCCTTATATTCGTGGGAAGTGTCTTCGTAAAACACATTATCGCTTTCATATTCTTTAAAACGAGTTTCAACGAAATCGCATTTGTCGAGTTCACAAACTTCCATCTGCATTTGTGTCTGTATCCAGTATTCTTTTTTTGGTATACCCGTAATATCACGATTGACTATATTTTTAATTTCTACCATATGTCCAAACCGAGCGTTCGTATGTTCCACATTGATACCATCAGGTGACGCACCAATAAATTTATGCTGTTTATGTTGTAAACACCCGAAATCTCCCACTTTTGTTTGGTACATGTCTTCATATATCATTAACGTCACCGATTCATATTTGATACCCCATTGAAGAGAATTCGACATACTTACAAACGAATAATCGCGAATGATTTCCTTTATAGGTTTGCATTTTTCATAAATTAGACTGTTTACTTGTGCTTGTGTACCAAATGCCTTCCAAATATTACTAGCACTCAATAAATTATGTCTGAACTCATACCATTCCACCGATTTTTGCGATGGCTGTGGTTGATTTTGAAGACCAGTAATTTTGCGGAGCAATTGTAGTTTGTCATCATACGTTAATTCGTCAATCTTGTACAAATTGTATGACTCACTGTAATTCGGAATTTTCATGTAATCGCTGTAGTTCTCGTATGTTTGTTCAACAAGTTCACGAACATCGTCGTAATCATCGTCATCGCAAATATCTCCTGCTTTCCATGTATCCACCATTAATTCGGTCACTTCAGAATACAAATCTGATACGAAAGTAGAAGACTGCATGTCCATTGCGTTTTCTTTTACATATTCATCAACCGATTCACATACAGTCGTGGTTAACTCTACTTGTTCGTCGTTTGTGAATTTATCAAACCAATTCATGTGTGTTGTTTCTGTATTCTCATTTTGTACATCACTTTCAAACCAATTACGAATATCTGGATTAAACTGTATACTAATCTTTTCGCCAGAATTCACCGTTTCCGATTTAGCATTTATTTCATTCATATTCGCGGTATTCTCCATTTACAATATGATAGCACGTTCCTATTATATTGTTTCCGAAATATATTAATTCTTTATTCAATTTTTACCTTTGCGTTTTTAGGTGAAGGTAATGATTTTAATGTTGATACATGCTTTGGGTCCATATTACGTAAAGTAAAGTTTTTGGTTGTTTGATTGAAAAATAGTCCTGGTATAGATAATACTTCTTGTGATTCTATATTATAATTGACTTCCTTTATCTTGTTTAGTTTGCCTTTGTCCAATGTTTTCAGAAAAAACATTTTCAACATTTTTAAATCATTCGCATTGTAATTGTGTTCCACCGCATATTTTTCAGAATATTCATATAATTTGTTTTTTTTTGTAACCTTTGTTAGTTTGTTCCATGTTAGATTTGGAACCAATTTGGGTGTTTGATTAGTTTCATCTTCAATTGTGCTTATAAAGTTGTTAGATACGTCTTCTTGCGTCGACGTTGTTGTGGACATCCTTTCTATATAATATAATTTAATATGTTTATCTGGTTTTATTAATATAACTTCTTTGTGTAAATGGACCAACAAGTAAAGCGTATTGTTTTACCAGAAACCAAGTCATTATCAGAGATAAACTGCCAGAATGAACGCAAAATAATTGAAAAGAAAAAAAAAGAAAAGCGTAAGGTTACCCATCGTAAACAATGGGATTTTACTGACGACGAGTTGACAAATGAAAATCAATTAGAATACATCAACAATATGTACTCTAGTTTGATAACTCCTACAAACTTTGACAATCGTATTCAACATATTCAAGGTGTGATAGAAACTCAAATTAAAACGAAAATCCACGGATATCATCAACAAGATATAAAGAAAACGTTGTACGATAGTGAGAAGTTCATTACATTTCCAAAGGTGATTGAACTATTACATTCCTGCCAAAATACATGTTATTATTGTCGTAAACCAGTGTTTATCTTATATGAATTTGTACGCGATAATAAACAATGGTCTATTGAAAGACGTGATAATTCATACGGTCACAATCACGATAACGTTGAAATCGCCTGTTTGCATTGTAACGTATGTAGAAAAACGATGAATGAAGAACGATTTTTATTCACCAAGCAATTAAATATTATTAAACAAAGTTAATAAACAATTAAGCAATCATTATGTAATGGACCAACATCATAAAATATACGAAAAGCTCGACTATTTTCAAAAAACCAAGAAGATACCTCATATCATTTTTCATGGTAATTGTGGAACAGGTAAAAAAACCATCTTGAAAAACTTCATTCAAAATATATATGACCACGATAAGACCAAAATACGTAAAAATGTATTATACGTGAATTGTGCGCATGGTAAAGGTATTAAATTTATACGTGAAGATTTGAAATTTTTCGCCAAGACGAATATTCAATTAAACGAAAATATCTACTTCAAATCAATCGTATTATTTAACGCAGAATTCTTAACAAGTGACGCACAATCCGCATTGAGGCGTTGTATCGAACAATTTAGTCATAATACACGTTTCTTTGTCGTGGTAGAAAATAAACAGCGATTGATGATTCCCATCTTATCGCGATTTTGCGAAATTTACATACCTGAAACTGTTGATGAAAATGGAAATATACAAAATCTACATCAGTTGCGCATTCAAGAACATAGTATTCAAACAAAGAATATTCATTACGATTGGTTCAATGAAAAAATGTTACATATATTCGACCACGAATACGAACATTCACATTTTGTGAGTCTCGTAAACGAAATATATGTAAACGGGTTTTCTTGTTTGGACGTAATGGATTGGTTAACTCAGTCATCAATGTTGGAACAAGATTCTTTAGCATCTGCGCAAATTTGTTTTCATAAAATCAAATCCGAATATAGATCGGAACAATTATTAATGTTATATTTATTTGACTATATATTCTTGCGTTCGAATAAAGATATAAAAAGTATTAGTTCAATATAATAATGGACGACTTTGTGATTTCCAATTTGAATGAGTCGAGGAACGAATGGTGCAGTAGACTGGTGAGTATTTTTACACCACTTATTGTTGATGGTGTTCGCTCGATATTTAGCGAATCATGGAAAATTTGCATTCAAAATGACGAGGCGAATAAATATTTAATGACGTTTCAGAATCTTCTTTCGCGTGTTCCCAAATGGAATAACGAAATCATTGAAAAAGAGCGTGTACGCATTGTTGAAAAAAGTGGTTGTGATTATTTAGAAGATTTAATCACTTGTGTACATATTATTCAACTTAAGATTTTGACTTGTATCCGTGTTGGAAATAAGCAAAAGAAGATTGATATTACCATTCCTAAGTTGGATAATTTTGTTCATAAAGTCTACATTGCCGCTGCTCGTAAGTTATACTCTAATGTGTATTTGTTTGAGAAGAATCTTGCTCCTCTGCAATTACAAAAAAATAACCGTGAACTAGAAATGATTGTTCAAGAGTGTATTTTGAATGTTATCCGGGAGAGTATACCTACCGAGGAAATTATTCGTGCTTATATGGATGAAAGTATTGAACACGAGGAAGAGGTAATCGTAGAAACGATTGATAATCCTGAGGAAGCATCAGAGTCGGAAGAACAGAAACAAGGTGGGGATAATCAATCCAATATTACGGCAGATATGATTGAAAAGGCAGAACCATATGCTGCCATTCCTGAACCAGACGAAGACCTTCCAGTAACTACACAAACGATTCAAGATGTACATCCTGACGAAAACGTGGTAACTACATTGTCTTTTAATGACATTGATTCAGTTTTAGACGGAACGAATCATGTCAACGAAATTGACGCTCCCAAGTCCATTGAGAAATTAGAAGAACTTAGTACATCCCGCGCAATGGAAAACAGTATGTATGGAAGTGACGATGATGATGACGAACGACTCAAGATTGATACTAAAAATATGACTCTCACTGATTTCGATGTTTTAGAGGAACAAGAAAGCGCTAAGTTGGATCCTACAAAAATTGTATTAAATGATGTGGAGGAATTGTATTAAGTGCGTTATGATATATAATTAATTATCAACTAACTAATTATAATTACTATGGAAAAGTTATTAGTTCTCTCGCTTGTTATTTCTGTATTGTACGTCTTTACCAAGATAGTAGAGATGAAATACGTTGAAAAACAAATGAAACCTTTTAAGTTTGTTCTACGCGATTCAGTCATTGTTTTCTTATCCAGTTTTGTTGGTTTATTTTTTGGATTCATGTTACACGGAAACGTATCTGATTTTATGAATGTCATGACTAATACCAAGTCGTTCAATCCAAGTGAAACGCAAGTGTTCACTGGAGAACCAGAATTCTAATTAGTTACAAAATATATAAATACTTTTCAATGTAGTTATATATAGGTACTTGGGATGAGTACCATTACTCGCAATCAATCTTGGAATCAAGATTTCTCAAAAATATTAGGCGAATCTGCAGATTTAATGATGAGAAAAGGTGAAGTCATGAAAGCGCGTGCATATAATCGCGCTCGCGATACCATCCAAAGTATAGACCAAGATATAAAAAGCGTTGAACAATTAAAAAATACACCTACTATCGGTGCTACTATTTATGACAAGTTAGATGAATACACAAAAACTGGGAAAGTTGCTTTGTTAGAACAATACAAAAATGACCCTTTGATTGCATTTACCAATATTTATGGAGTTGGACCCAAAAAAGCAGAAGAGTTGGTGAAAAAACATAATATACGCAGCATTGAAGAATTGCGTGAAAAACAAGATATAGTGCTGAACAATATTCAGCGCACAGGTTTAAGATATTACGAAGATATTTTGGACCGTATTCCTCGTAATGAGATTGCGAAATACGACTGTGAGTTTATGAAAACTTTCAAGAAAGAGTCACAAACAATCAATACCTATTATGAGATTGTGGGCAGTTATCGAAGAGGGGCAATCAATTCAGGTGACATTGATATTATCATTACGTCAGATGACCGTTCGGTATTCCATAGAGTGATCGATTCGTTGATTTCAAAGAAAATTATTGTTGATGTTTTGTCTAGAGGGGATACAAAGTGCTTGGTGATTGCGAAGTTGACCCCTCGTTCCAAGGCGCGACGTGTAGATTTTATGTTTACTACTAGACAAGAATATCCCTTTGCAATCTTGTATTTCACTGGAAGTAAGGATTTCAATACGGCTATGCGTGGACACGCTCTAAGAATGGGATTATCAATGAATGAACATGGTTTCACAAAGAAAGACAGTCAACAGAAACTAGTATCTCATGATATACTTAGTGAAAAGGACATTTTCGATAAACTCAACTTAGTCTATGTTCCACCTGAGAAGCGAGTTGATGTCCGTTCACTTATTGAAAATATTCCAAAAGATAAGTCAAGCACACCCATCATGAATAAAAACGTTATAAATTATATCAAGGATTTCAAACAAAATGGATTGTCTGTTTTGAAGAAACTCAATGAAGAAACCATTATGGAAATCATTTCACAAACAAACGACGCATATTATAATTCGAACAATCCATTATTGACCGATAATGAATTTGATATTGTCAAGGAATACGCTGAAACCAAATATGAACGAAATGAAGTCTTGAAACAAATCGGTGCTCCAGTTGGTAGGAACAAAGTAGAACTTCCGTTTCATATGCCTTCTATGGACAAAATCAAACCAGATACAAATATTCTTGACAAATGGAAGAAGAAGTATAATGGTCCTTATGTATTGTCTTGTAAATTGGATGGAGTAAGTGGTTTATATAGTACACAAGGTAGTACGCCAAAGTTATACACTCGGGGTGATGGTAAAATTGGTCAAGACATTTCTCATTTAATTCCTTATTTGAAATTACCCAAAGTCCACAATGTAGCAGTCCGCGGCGAATTCATCATTAAAAAGCAAACCTTCGACCTGAAATATAAACATTCTTTCGCTAATCCTCGCAATATGGTATCCGGTATCATTAATAGCAAACAAGTAGACAATAAAATTCACGATTTGGATTTTGTTGCATATGAAATGATTGTCCCGTCTTTGAAACCCAGTTCCCAAATGAAAAAATTACAAGAACTATCGTTTCAGGTGGTGCAACATACTTCTCAAACAAATATCACCAATGAATATTTATCATCCATCTTGGTTGATTGGAGAACAAATCATATGTATGAAATCGATGGTATCATTGTTGGCGATGATCATATTTATCCTCGCACAAACAAAAATCCTGAACACGCTTTCGCATTTAAAATGGTTATATCTGACCAAGTTGCGGAAGCAAAGGTGGTAGATGTGGAATGGAATGTAAGTAAAACAGGATATTTGAAACCTCGTGTAGAAATTGAACCAATTCGTCTGGGTGGCGTCACTATCAAACACGCAACCGGATTTAATGGTAAATTCATTGAGTCCAATAAAATTGGTATTGGAGCTATTATCGAAATCATACGTAGTGGGGACGTAATTCCTTATATTAAATCGGTGATTGCCCCTGCCGAAACACCAAAAATGCCGAATGTACCTTATAAATGGAACACTACTAATATTGATATTATGATTCACAATATGGAAACAAATGAGATTCTTCAAGAGAAACGCATTACGAATTTTTTCACTACACTTGAAGTGGAAAGTTTATCAAGTGGTAACGTAAAGCGTATTATCAAGTCTGGTTACAATAGCATTCCCAAAATATTACATATGACTAAGCAAGATTTCGGAAGAGTAGAAGGGTTTAAAGAGAAAATGGCGGAAAAGGTACATACAAGTATACAAGATAAGGTGAAAAATGCGAGTATTGTTCAAATTATGGTTGCATCTAATATGCTTGGACGTGGATTGGGTGAGAAAAAACTCACACCGATTATGAACAATTTTCCAGATATTTTAACTTCATCTGAGTCGAAACAATCAAAAGTGTCCAAATTACAAACTATTAACGGTATTGGAAAAGAAAACGCAACCAGTTTTGTTGAAAATATGGATGCGTTTATGAAATTCTTGAAAGATACGAAGTTGGAATCAAAATTGCGCGAGAAATCATCTAGTCCTTCTCCTAAGAAAAGCGTCAATACAAATCATCCACTATATAATCAAAAGGTAGTTATGACAAAGGTGCGAGACGCAGATATTATTGCTGCACTGAAAAATAACGGCGGGGAACTAGTAGACAATGTAAAGAAAGGTATTTTAGCAGTGATTACCAAGAATACACAAGAAGTATCCAATAAAATTAACAAAGCGAAAGAAATGAATATTCCGATTATGAGTGTGGAAGAATTCAAACAAACATATATGACGTAAATTGTATTGTAATTATTGAATAGATTGACTATGAAGTTATTCAATAATTTTCTTGTCCTTGAAATACAACGGTCGTCCTCTGCGATAATATATATCGATCTGTTTTTGACGCCATTCTTCTTGTTTCTGAATCGCATATACAAGTTTCTTATCTCTTTTCAAAAAATAATATATGTGGCCGCGTTTGTCCATTTACACTTCTTCTTTACATATCTTTATATATTTACACTTGAAGATATGTGAAAATAATTTATCCGTGATACACCATACCGTCTATATCTATGATTTCGCACGATTCACTCGGTTTATCACACACAAATTGTTTGAAATAGTCTTGTTTTAATTGTTCTTCTGGGGTATGTGTGTGCACACTACGAGCAATCATTTTATACAATTTAAAATTAGGATAACGGTCGTCTCCATTCTTTTTATATAATACGTTCTTTCCGTTGTCGTCCGTACACCATCGTTGAATGGTTTTTTGTAATTCATTGTAGTTTTTTTCGTCGTCGTCGTGTATAATAAAATCGTATATAGAGCATCCTAACCGACATATATCAAAACTCATATTCGGATCTATACGCGGTTTCTCTTCATTCATATATGGTTCACAGTTGTATTGTGACGACGCATCCCCAGAAGGAGAGAAACTGTCGCTACAAAAGGTTTTTCCCTCGAATTTATATATACTTCTTCCGAAATCAATCAATTTAAAGAGTTTTCCGTGCGTTGGCACTTTATAATATTGATTTTTATATTTATAATACAAATGACTATGTTCTGTGTTGTTATACATTACGTTATTCGTATGTAAATCATTATGTGTAAAGTGAAACACTTTTTGATAACATAGCAAAATCATAATGATTTGAAACAACACACTCGCTCCATTTTCTTCGTTAATTTCAGCATTTTCGAACATAGAATCCAGTGTATTCTGACATTTCTCTAAACAAATCATTTGGACAGGGTAATCATAAATAATCGCATGCGCCTCTTCTTCCGTGGAAGAACATGACGATTCATCTTCATCTTCATCAGTTTCCCATTGAGACTCGTGATCGTTTTCCTCTCCGTCGTTGCTATTGTGACTACTGTAATTTAAAGAACTATTGGATGAACTGGTTTGAGAACTGGTTTGAGAACTTAGGTCAGATTTAATTTCCTCATCAAGTATTGTTTTTTTATGTTCATAAATTAATTCGTCAGTGGGTTCGCCTAGGTTCTCCTCTTCTGTTGATATAGTTATATCCTCTAACGAGCTACACGTAAAATTATGTTTCAGGGTCTTTGCGATTTTAACTGGTTCTTTATTTTTACAGGTCCCTCCGTATGACTCATAACTACTATTAGTAATCGTAAATAACTTATTTACATTTTCATTGAAAAAAGGAGAACCATTTAAATATTCGAGGTCGTCTTCAACATTAATTTTGTAGTATTTCTGAATGGCCAGATGACTACCGAAATAGTTGATTCCGTGAGGGAAATTGTATATTTCTTGTAATCGACTAGATAGATAATAAAAAAAACCATCCGTATATGCACAATTATTTACATCATCTAATTTAGATATTGCGTGATTGTCATTTACAAACGGTAATTTCCGTATATGTTCTCCATATTGATCATATTTGCCTATCATATACCTAAGTGGGTCTAACAATGGAGAATATTTCACAAAGAATTCCTGTCGAAGTGTACGTTTGCTCTTTATGTCGTATATTTGTTCCCCATCTACCACATGGTAACGATGGTTTAGGCACATATTAGTTGATACTTGTGTATCTGAGAATCTCTGATAAATTGGAATATAATATTGTATGTTCTCTAATAGGTGTTGTGGAAACTCCTTATCGTCTTTGTTAAAACTAATGGTATTTATGTTTTGAAAGTTTCTGCTAACATCTTCAATTAGTTGCAATGAGAACCTAGACATAATTCTATTATTTTTTTATTTATAAGAGTTGAATATATTTATATTTATTAATGCGAACTAATATTATTTCCGTTCAAAAACACTTATAAATATATGAGTATCTATTATTATACTCTGTACAATGGCATTAGAACTTAGAAAATTTAATATGCGAGAGATCACATTCAAACCAAATGAGAACAAAGGTCCAGTGATTGTGATGATTGGACGTCGTGATACGGGTAAATCGTTTTTAGTCCGTGATTTATTGTTTTATCATCAAGATATTCCTATAGGTACAGTTATATCAGGAACAGAAGCAGGAAATGGGTTTTATGCTGAACATGTTCCTAAATTGTTTATACATGAGGAATACAATACAGTTCTAATCGAAAACGTTTTACGAAGACAAAAAACAGTACTTAAGCAAATAAACAAAGAAATGGCTACCTACAATCGTTGTACTATCGACCCACGTACCTTCGTTATTCTAGATGATTGTTTGTATGATGCGTCATGGTCCCGTGATAAAATGATGAGATTATTATTTATGAATGGGCGTCACTGGAAAGTTATGCTAATTATTACTATGCAATATCCACTCGGTATTCCACCCAATCTGAGAACCAATATCGATTATGTATTTCTATTGCGAGAACCATATTTGACTAACAGAAAGCGCATTTGGGAAAACTATGCTAGTATGTTTCCAACACTGGAATCATTTTGTAGCGTAATGGACCAAACTACAGAGAACTATGAATGCCTTGTGATTAACAACAATGCAAAATCAAATAAGTTGAGCGACCAGATATTCTGGTACAAAGCGGCAGACCACCCTAAGTTTAGATTAGGTTCAAAAGAATTTTGGGAATTATCTAAAAATTTGGGTTCAGACGACGAAGAAGAGTATGACCCGAGCAAATCCAAGAAAAAAAATGCGATATCGATTAATGTGAAGAAGACAAAATGGTAAATTTTTAAGTATTATCCGGAATTTCATCCGTAATTTCATTAAGTCGCATTTCAAGTTGAATACATAGTTCACATAGTGTATTTGACACATCATCCTCTGATGTATCATCTATTTCTTGGGCCACCATATTTGCGCTAACATCCCCAACATAATCTAATATATAGTCAACATCGACAGACTCATCCTCGTTGTTTTCGCCGTCTTCAACTATTTCACCGCCTTCAATATCAGAAGAAGAATTCAATGGAACAGCATAGGTAGATACAACTGTCTCGTCGTCAGAATCGGAACTTGATTGGACGGACTCATCCACATTGAAACGGGTATGCAGCATAGCGGTAGATACACCGGAACCGAGTGGTTGTAGGGGTATATCTTCAAATGGATCGTAACGACGGTAATAATCATCATCATCTATAAAAGAACCGGTTAAGTGCGAATGATTGTATTTGTCTCTATCAAATGGTATATGATTAGTAGGATGGTCCAAACTAAATGTGGTTTTGAATTTCACTGTATTCTCCAACCCTGTATTCATTCTTACACGAATCTTACGTCCAAATCTCGGATTATGCTCTAACAGTTGAAATAACATATATCGTAACTCATAAAATGATTGACTGACTTCGTATTTATTCAATGAATGTTTATGTATAAAATATAATTTGAGGTAAGGTTTCATAATTTTCACAATAGCGTCTTTACAACAATCATCCGATATATTAAAACTGGTCCATCTTCTAGAATAAGTCTGCACATAATCCAGCATATCAAATACATCATCATATAATTCATCATTATCACTATTCTTCAAATAGTCTTGAATGCCTTTATCTCTAATTAATGCGTGATTTCGTTTGTAAAATTCGGTCAAGTTGAAACCGGTCAAGAAATATTTATAAAATATGATAGGCAATTTAGTAATGCGCATTTTATCGATTTTGAAATACATAGTATATAAGTTTGCTTTAGTAAACGGCAAATTATTAAACGGGTTCTTTACTGATTTCGGGCTAGCAAACATATATTCAGTCTCACAAATAGAATTTTCTACAATACGATTTATTTCTTGCGTTCGAAACAAGAATATAGACCCTTCTTGATACACTTCTACTACTCCCTGTTCTCCTCTATGAATATCATTCATCATCATATCCATAGAGTTACCCCGCACTGCCTTTTTATATTTCCATATGAACGCAAGTCGACTAAGCGCCAAATATATCTTTTGTGATCGCGAAAACAAATTCATACAGTCGGTTTTCTGTTTGTCCGACAAGAATATATTTGCATTTATTTTTTGTAGATTTTTATATTTTGATGAGTTATTCACATATATAGTAAACAAATCATTTAACAGAGATACATCTTGATATTCTCCTTCTTTGATTGGATTATACAGACACTTATTCAATATATATGTAAACAAATCACGATTTTTCACATTTTCTTTATTTGACAAATTCATTGGGACAGTTTTAAACGTAAACTGATTTCGCACTACTTCATTTGCTGACCCAAACATAGCACGCTTTACTTTATAGATTTTAACTACATTACATAGAATATAAATACAGTAATCAATTTTACAACAGAAACATACAAAATATATTTTTGACTTATCAGATTATATTTTGTAATTATATACAATGAACAAACCTCTTATAACCTATATTATTATTGTTATAGTTTCCTTTACAAATGACAAACTTCATAGTGAATGTAACAATCCAAGTATAAAAGTGGATATGGTAAGCGTATTACAACATTTCATATCTATTTATTCTTGGTTTGGTACGTTTATTTTTGGTTATCCCGAATTCCATTTATTTTATGTGTTGGCAATTATTACCGGGTGGAATTATTTCGGTAATTGTATAATTAGCGAATGGTACAACAACGCATGTAAACTAAACAAAAATAAGAATCATAAGGACATTCCCTATTATATCATGTCTACAATCACCGGAAATGAACAACAATCATATAGTTACTTGATTTACTCTGTGGTTATCATAGATGTCGCATTAATTTTATGTAAATACCATAAGAGTATATTTTAAGTGTGTGTTTTTCTGATTTCAACTCTCTGTAGGATTTTGCACTTTTGGACATTTTAAAAATGTCCAATTTTCATTTTTTCAAAATAGTTTCCGAAAACCATGTTTTTAAAAAACACGTTCATACCATAATGCGGTGATATGGTTTTTTTCAAAAAAATATTTGACTGCATATATTTTTTTTATTATTTTGTCAAGAAACCGTTTAGGGGATTTTATCGTTGTTATATAATAACAACAAAAACAATAAAAATGTCCCAAAAAATCCCCAACATATTTGAATGTAATTGTTGTAACTATATTACGAGCAATAAAAAAGACTATAATAAACATTTACTCACACGTAAGCATGCGAACAACAACGCGAACAACGGAAAAAATCCCCAAAAATCCCCAAACTATAAATGTGAGTTTTGTTCAAAACAATTCAAAGACCGTGCTGGATTATGGAGACATAATAAAAAATGTAATGAAGAAACTAAACATATGAAAACTGCTTCTACAAATGACGAAATATCCAAAAGCGATATTATCGAATTATTGAAACAAAATCAAGAATTCAAAGAATTATTAACAGAACAGCAAAACGAAATACAAGGATTGCATAAACAATTGATAGATAATGTCAAACATAACGGTAATATAGTCAATCAGACTATTAATAATAATCAAAAATTCAATTTGAACTTCTTTTTGAACGAACAATGTAAAGATGCAATGAATATGTCGGAGTTTATCGAAAACATGGAATTAGATTTAACTGATCTAACCGAAACCAGTCGATTGGGTTATGTTGGAGGAATTTCACGCATTTTGATTAATAAACTTCAAGAATTAGATATTTATAAACGACCACTTCACTGTACTGACATGAAACGGGAAACATTGTATATTAAAAACAATGATGAATGGTCAAGAGAAAACAATTCAAAAGATGCGTTGAATGGACTTGTGAACAAGGTATCGAATCGAAATTGTCGAAATATCAAACAATGGACCGAAGAACATCCCGGATATCAAGTGTTCGATTCCCCTGAAAATATGGATTATGTGCGACTTACACAAGCGGTATTGGGTGGTCTAGGTGAGCACGAATGCAAACAATTCAAAGACAAAATTATTAGAAGCGTTATCAAAGAAGTCATGGTCAATAAATTTTGATAGTGTGTTTTTCTGATTTCAACTCTCTGTAGGATTTTGCACTTTTGGACATTTTTAAAATGTCCAATTTTCATTTTTTCAAAATAGTTTCCGAAAACCATGTTTTTAAAAAACACGTTCATACCATAATGCGGTGATATTGATTTTTAGCAAAAAAGTTTGACTGCATAAAAAAAATTATTATTTTGCCAAAAAACCGTTTAGGAGATTTTTGTGTTACCATACAATAGGGTAACAATGGTAACAAAAAATCTCCAAAAAATATCCGGGAAATTTTATTGTGAAACTTGTGATTATAGATGCAGTAAACAAAGTGAATACAATAAACATTTATCCACCGCAAAACATCAAAAGATAACAAATGGTAACAAAAAATCTCCAAAAAATCTCCACTGCATATGTAATTTTTGTAACAAAACATTTAAATATCGGTCAGGGTTATCCAGGCACAATAAAAAATGCAACGATGATAATAAAATAGTAGAAAACAAATTAACTACCAGTGAGCAAATTTCAAAAAGCGATATTATCGAATTATTGAAACAAAATCAAGAATTTAAAGAATTATTGACAGAACAACAACAAGAAATACAGGGATTACATAAACAGTTGGTCGAAAATGTAAAACATACTGGAAATAATATAGAAAATCAAACTATCAATCACAATCAACATTTCAATCTGAATTTCTTTTTGAACGAACAATGCAAAGACGCAATCAATATGTCGGACTTTATTGAGAATATGGAATTGGATTTAAAAGATTTGACTGAAACAAGTCGATTGGGTTATGTTGGAGGAATTTCACGCATTTTGATTAATAAACTTCAAGAATTGGACATTTATAAACGCCCACTTCACTGTACTGACATGAAAAGGGAAACATTGTATATTAAAAATAACGATGAATGGTCAAAAGAAAACAATTCAAAAGATGCGTTGAATGGACTTGTGAACAAGGTATCGAATCAAAATTGTAGAAATATTAAACAATGGACAGAAGAACATCCAGGATACCAAGTATTTGATTCTCCTGAAAATATGGATTATGTACGACTTACACAAGCGGTATTAGGGGGTTTAGGCGAACAAGAATGCAAACAATTCAAAGACAAAATTATTCGCAATGTTATCAAAGAGGTTATGGTGAACAAACTTTAGATGAAAATGATAGAATTGTTTTAATTCTCAACTATGTATATAAATATCATGAATGCAAATACACAATGTACTCAACGAAAACTAGATTATTTTAAATGGAAACATCTCACCTATATAAACCAGATATTCGGAGATGCGGGTGTACGTGAAATTATATCTGAGGTCTATCCAAACAAGTGCCTCGAGTTCAGAGTTGAGAAAGTGGCAAGTGGGAGCGGATTTGAAGAAGGTACCGACCACCACGTACTGTTTGACAAGGTCAAGAAGAAACGTATTTGTAGCGTAGATACGCTGAAAATTCAAAACATAAATAAAAACATATATGATACGCTTTGCCAGTCGTACTCTTTACTTATTTACTTTCATCGAAAGATGTATAAAACACATAAGGGGCGTCAGATGGAAATGATCAAAATGTATCGTGATATTTTAGACAATCGTACTCTCGTAAGAAAAATAGAGAATGAAATCGTCAATAACAAGCGAAATAAAGGGTTATGGAGCGATTATACACAGAATATAGATGGCGATGTGCCGCTGGACATGGATATGTCTAGTATTATACGCAATATTCGCGATACATTAAATCGTTGGGAGGATTATGGATATTATCACTTTACTAAAGATGGAACGTGCGGAAACGCTTAGAAAATACGCGTGTCCAAAGAAGTCATGGTCAACAAAATTTGATAACTGGTATAATGTTTAAACTAACTTGTATAGATAATAAATAAGATACGCGCTGTTGTTTTGTAAACGAATATTCATTTACAAAACAATTTATTTAGTTATACTCCCCTATCGTATTACAATTACTCCTCCTTTTCGATATCCTCATCAACCTCCTCTACAACCATCTCAATGTTGCCATTATTTGCCTCTTGCTTCTTAGTCTCTACCAGCAACTCATTACGAAGTTGAGTAGACTCAGCATCAGACACTTCACGAGACTCGAAGTCAATGGTTTCAGTCACACCAGACAAGTTTCCCTCCTCGTCGATAGTCTGGGTAAGTTGGTTACCGCTGGATTTAGCCTTCTCAATGTTCTCCATAATAGCCTTCTTCTTAGTGTCGCGCACACGCTCCTCGAACTCTTTCTTGGCCATCTCCTCATTCTTCATCTTCTCCTTGTGAAGAGCATTGAGTTCTTCCTCCATATGCTCTACACGTCCGGTCTTATAAGCATCCGGGTCCCAAGGAATCCAAGTGCCCATAGGTCCCACATAAATATCGTGATTGGGATCTTGCTCGCGGAGTTTCTTGCATCGCTCCTCGGCCTCGTCCTGAGAAGCATAGACCCCTCGGACCTTTAGACCGCGCACTGAAGTCTGAAACGCATGCTCGCGACCGAACTTTTCATTCAACTTATCTTCCTGCTTGTCTAGGAAATTCTTGTAATCGTCCTCAATACCGCTCTTCTGCAACTTATCCGACTCCTCCTTGACAAATTCATTGAAGTCCTCAATCAGCCCCTCTACTTTCAAATTGTATTTATATGCGATAAAATGAATAAACTCAAAATAACGTTCCATTGATTTAGAAAACTCCCAGTTCTTAATAAATTGGTCAAATAAGTATACCTCACGTTTCTTCAAAATCTTTTCAGGAGAAACAAAAGACATACATGCGAATTTCTGACCGGCGATTGGCTTGTCCTCGTCACACAAATCAATATATTTAGGATTATTAGTCCCGTCGTCCTGGAGTTTCTTCTCGTAACTCATCTGTCTACTATATATGTCTATTACAGATATACTATTTAAGTATTTTTTCGCTTAGTTGTTTTCACTATATTTAGAAATTTATATAATTTTTTATATTACATTATAATATAACACAATGTTCGATCTTACTGAATTGGTTAAACGCGCTATCAAATATCTTATCGAGGGTCTTGTTGTGGCTCTTGCTGCCTTTGCTATCCCTAAGAAGCAGCCTAATGTTGAGGAGATCATCGTGATCGCCCTCACTGCTGCTGCTACTTTTGCTATTCTGGATGTGTTCATCCCTTCCATGGGTGAGTCTGCTCGCGGTGGAGCCGGTTTCGGTCTGGGTGCCAATCTGATTGGTGGCCTGAGACTTGCCGCATAAGCACATACCTAATATCCTATCATAAAAAATAGAAATGTCTACTTTTTATGATGTTACACTTATACAAAACTTAAAATATGATGACGAACATCATTTACTACCTTATCATTCGCAATACGATATATGCATTTATCTACATTTTCGTACCATTCGCGCATATCACTTAATACACTGGTAATCAACTCATTTAATGCTTTACATAACGTCAAATATTCGGGGTCAACATTTGTCTTATTCATTTCCTGGATTGTTTCGTCCAATAATACCCTACTATGTCTCATCATTACATCATATAACTTGGTTCCATTTTTGGTGTAACTAAGTATAAATGAATAACTATTTGCAAGTGTTTTATACACTTCTGTAATCATTTTTACGCGGTGGTTACGGATATATCTATCAAAATCTGCGATTTTTCTTTGATTTTCTTTTTTGATTGGATCATAATAGTCAAAGTAATCTGTAATCATTTCTCGAATGTCACTTGTATGTGTATCATATTCATTGGATAAATACCCATGTAGTTTATAAACAATATCAAAATTATTCGCATTATCGTCGTGATGACCATTCACAACAAGGTCTCCATGATTTTTCCCACCAATAATCAAGTTATATCTATATGCCATGGTAGGCGCATAATCCATATCAATAGTGTAATATTGATTGTGTGTATTGGACCAAACCCAACACACGAGTTTGATATTATTTACGTTAATGTCTTTTAACTCAGGCACTTTATTCAATATTTCAGATAACCGGTCATTATCGTCTAAATATACAAAATCACCCACTTCCTCATGTAGTTCTCTTTCCGGTTTGATATAAGGTAATTCATGATTAAATTTGCGTCGAATAGCTGCAACCTCCATATCGATCCCCTTGATGCTATTTACCAAGTCTGTCTTGATTTCTGAAATGCTCATTTTGCTTTGCTTGTTATTGTTATAATTTCACTGCTTATACATATGTTTTCTATAAACGTTTCAATTTTATAGACAACAAAACCCCTCAATTTACGCATCGTAATCAGGAGGAAATCATCGTGATTGCCCTCACCACCGCTGCTACTTTTGCTATTCTTGCTGTATTCATCCCTTCCATGGGTGAGTCTGCTCGCGGTGCCAATCTGATTGGTGGCCTGAGACTAGCCGCATAAGCACATACCTAATATCCTATCATAAAAAATAGAAATGTCTACTTTTTATGATGTTACATGGTTGTTTTACAAGAATTCTTTGATAATGCCGCATATATCCCTACTTCCCCTATATCTGCCGGTTAGTCTGTGAAGATGCATATGTGTATCAATCGGCCATTGCTTGATTTGATTACATACTTGTTCCATATCGCATCTTGCTTTGTCGTAATATGCCAGTCTCGCATTATTCTTCTCGTTTGGGTTAGTCATAACAGAGATTGTATTTATTTCGTCGCCTATATCACCGATTAAACGGCGAATATGAGTAATAAACATTTTATACATTGCTTGTTGTCGTTTGCTATATCCCAAGATGGTTGAATATATGGTATGTAGATGCATGATTGTTTCGTATACATGACGAATTCTGGATTCTTTGTGAATACACTGATACTCAAAATACACTTCATCGCACAATCGGTCGTATTCTGTCTGTGTTTCAGAAACAAATATGAACAGGTGATGGAGTGAACTCTCAGATTCATATGGAATATCTTCATCAGCATCCACCGAATAGGAAGTGCCTATGTCGCCATTGTTCAATTCATAGGGAGCTTCAAAATACTTAGATACACTATAATACTCATTCGTCAAGAGGCAATAGAACCCTTTGTATACCCCTCCCTCCTTCCTAGGCGTGTCGTCGTGAACGTCGCTTGTATTGGTCAACATGAGTTCAGAAAGGTATTGCATGACGCTATTTGGTTCTTCCGTTATCACTCCAAATTGCACGGTATATCCCGGGTCAGATAGTTCGGAAGGGAGGTTATTTTTATTTTCTGTAATGTAATTACGTATTTTCGTAAGAGCATCGTGTAAGATACGACTGCATTTGCTATCCATAGATTTCGATAACCGACTGCGACTCGGATGATTTTCGGTCGCTTTCATACGCTGAATGAATTCGGCCTCAATATCTTTGACTAGCATAGTTGGTTTTGTGACGGTTATTATTGTTATCTTTACTGCTTATACATATGTTTTCTATAAACGTTTCAATTTTATAGACAACATAACACCAAATTACGCATCATAATAAGGACTATCTTGGATTTTCATACCGCAATATTGTTTGGGTTCTTTTTTATAATCGGTTGGTTTATGGATTCCGGCATCTTCGGCACATTCTAATAAGAACTTGAAGTTCTCCCAGAATTCGCTTTTGTGTCCGATAGATTTGGTCATTACATGAGATAATTCGTGAATTGCCACGAAAGTAAGAGTATGTTTATCGATCAAATGATTATTATTTTCCTTGGTCTGGTTCAAACAGAACGCCACCTTTTCGCCCTTATTTTCACTGTACGCAGTATAAGTACTGGTAGGTAAAGTTTCCGTAATTTTCTTGGGATTGAAGTTATCTACAAGGCGTTTCACATTATCGCGGTCCGGATATTTGTCCCCTACGTATTTGACCAAATCTTTACAGCTAGTAGTCACCTCAGCTAATAAGTCTGCTGCTTTGTTTACTTCATTCCGGTCACGCACACAATATTTGTTTCCGTCCACGTCAGATACCACACATTTTAATTTGAAACTCTCAATATTATCGTAATAAATATAGTAACTTATAAATAAAACTAGGATTATCATCACCCATCCTAAAGTGTCTGAAGATGCCATTATATATAATGTGGGTATATTTCTCAATAATAACAATAATATTGTAAGAATACTATTGATATTGAATGTTATTGATTACGTGTAATTGCAACTAGCACTTAACGCTGACCAATCTCAAGAGGAGTGCGGGCAAGGTCGGGCTCGATGGTGCTGGTCATCCAAGGTCCAACGTCCTTCTTGGCAATCACGGGGTCAGAGCGAAGTTGAAGGTTGGCGTTTCTCATGGTCTGACCAACAGTGTCAAGTCCGATGTGGTGACCGGCCTCAAGCATATCGCCACCGGCAACACCCTCAGAGGTCATCACGTTAGGATTAAGCTCAGCAAATTTACTGTTCTCGTCCTTGGGAAGTAAATCGGCAGGATTGGCCACATTTTGCATCTCGTATCCAGCAACGGGAGCATTATTAGGCTTGACCTCACCCTCTACCTTTTTAGGTTCCTCAATAGACACCTTCTTCTCGGCAGCAACACCAGTCTCCATGTTGTCGCGGACAAGAAGCTTGCCGTTATTGTAGGTATACAGGGCACCAACCAGAATAATTAGCATAAGAGCCCACATAATAATGGTGGTCTTATCTTTGGTGAAGAACTTTGCGAGTCCAGATTGAATTTTTTTGAACATGCTTACTTATATATAAACGCTTGATAAAATTATTTGCACTATAATTTTTATAAATTCCTAAAATGATGGAACTGTAGTTTGAAAAGTCATTACTAAAACTTTACACTTCACTTATATTCTCATCACTATCACTTTCAGGAAGGTCATTGAGCATATGAGTATTTTTGATATTTCTTGCTTCTAAATAACAATTGAGCGCAATTTCCTTCGCCATTTTTGCTTTTCTTCGTGCTTCGTAATACATTTCATAATAAATATCATTACGTTCTTTTAATTGAATCGGTTCGACCTGGTCCAAATTATCCAATGGGAAATTGACTTCTTCCATTTCATTTGAAGTTGTTTCAAAGGGTTCTTCCATAATTTCTAATTGTTCTCCTAAACTTTGCGGAGATTCCCCGTATTCTACCTGAGAAGTTTCATTTATTTCTTGTTCATCAGTAATTCCTAAATTATATGAGATATCCAAAGGTACTTCTGGTATATCTTCTGATAGAATGTCGATATTTTCAGTATCTACTGTAAGTGGTTCATCAATCGTTTCAACAATTACCTCTTGATTGTTGGTTTGTAAATCATCTTGTAACAATTTTGTTTCGTCATCCACTTTTGTTATTTGTTCCATTGGTGGAGTTACTTCTTCGTCTTCCTCAATGGAAAGCTTTACATAGAGATTGTCTTTCTCAGGTACAGCATTCTCACCATTATTTTCCACCTTAAATAAGCATTTATCGAACGGATTGGTTGGTTTGACAATCATCAATTGCTTTGTTTCCAGTTCGATTTGAAAGTTGCGAGTTCCACATTTAACGCCCTTTATTTCTAAAATACACATTATTTGTGTAGTGTCACTAATGTCATCCACAGATACTTCATTCTCGTCGCTATCATACACTTTTACCGCAGGTAAACCTAGTGTAGTCGCAATACCAACACGTAAAATATAATATTTCCCTGAACGGAAAATTCGAAACGGTGATGAAAAATAGTTCTCAATATCATCTTTTTCCATATCACCGTCAAACCACTTCGCGCGATTATTATAAATGTAACCAACCGACGTTTCTTCTAGTTTTTCCATCCATTGAATGAAATCTGTATCCTCATTCGTAAACAATAAATCTATATAATGTTTTTTAGACACACTGATTATGCCTTGTTTTGTTAAAGATTGTGGAGGTTGAACATACAATGATTGTTCATTCGCTTTGTATTTCATAAAATAGTTACCATTTCCAACACGAATAGGTGAACTCAACGATATTCTTTGAAAATCGAACTGTTGAAAAGTCTTATTTCCACGATAAATAGTCTGCATGAACCAATATTATATAATCAACGATTTCTTTATTTATGTTATTAGACGAATCTATTCGTAAAAATAAACAATAAAAAATAAAGGTCTAAATAAATTATGGGAACCATCAAAGAAACATTTTTATCATTTTTCAAAGACAAAGAAATGAAACAAAATATAAAAGAGGTTCTACGACCAGTTACTGAAATTGTTTATAATGAAATCTATATTTATGTCTGGGGTATTTGTTTTTTTAACTGCTTCTTATTCATTATCATTTTGGTTAATTTGTTCTTGCTATTAAAAATGTCCAACAAACTTGTATTATATGAAACCATACTTCCAGTCTAAATATAATTCATATACACTATTTATAGTTGCGAATAGTGTATATTTATTTATGCAAGATAATATGTATTGATTTAGTAAATACATATGGACTCTCAAACACAACTCGTCGAGAAATATAATAAAAATAATTTGACTGAAAACGTACAGAAGTGGGTTTTTATCGAAGGAAAACTCAAGGAAGTCAATGAAAAAACGAAGAAGATGCGCGAAATGAAGACACAATTAGGTAAAAACATTTGTAATTATATGACTGATAATAATCTGAATAGTCATATCGAAATCAGTGATGGCGAACTACGTTTTTTTGAAAAGAAAGAGTACACCACGCTATCGTTTGGGTATATTGAAAGATGTCTTCACGAAATTATTTCTGACGACACCCAGGTGGATTTCATTATCAAGTACCTGAAGGACCAACGTGAAACAACCACATCTTTAGATATAAAGCGTCATTATAACAAGTAATCGTAGGTTATAATACAAAATTGATTATAAAATAAAAAATGTATAAAATTCACATTATACAATGGTTGCTTTCTTCATAGCATTTATCATTATATCCACTATTATTTGCGTATTTTGGATATATCTTATAAATTGTGTAGATAATCACGAGAACGAATATGAAATTGAAAATGAAGTAAACTCCCCAATGTAAGTAAGATTTGAATATAATTTTATCTATGAATAATATAAATGGACCAAATAATTACACAATACCGGTACAACAGTGATAAAACCATTGGTGGATATTCGTTAAAAGAATTCATGGAAAATAATCAAACTCTTTACGGTGGAGATACCCCGTCATATATATCACAATCGTCCGAACGTTTCAAAGACCTAGTTATTCCAGCTGGATTTGTTATGCAACCACAAGGAGGTTGTTCAAGTATGAAAACAAAGGCAACCAAAGTTCTTACTATTCCTAACCAGATGTTCGATACTATTTTTGGTAATGTATCTAAGCAACGTAAACACAATAAAACCAGAAAACTTCGTCCGAATCAATAATCAGAGCAATAATTTTTGTTTGTCTTTACAAACATTCATAAGATAATTGATATACCTCAATGATACAAATGCTTTATCGATTGATTCATTGATCAGAATAGGGTCACTTTCATACAACTTGGATTTATATTGAACACGTGTATTGTTCCACACAAAATTCCCTAATTTATTTCTTCGAATAAGATGGTCTATGTATCGTAACGAAATATGTTGACGAGGGTTGCGAAAATGGGGGTCGTAAGACCCATATTGGTATCCCATATATCTACATAGTTGGAGTTTTGTCCTATATAAGATAAAAATTTGTTTTCGTGTCATAGCATAATACGAAAACAAACTTTTATTACTTTTGTGTGTTATTTTTATTATTTTAAAACGGGGGCATTTTCTGAAGAAAATTAAAGAATTCATCCATACGTAATTCCATATATTTTCTAGGTATCTGAAATTCATTATCTTTTTTCATTAACTTATATTCTTGGTATCGATTGACTAATGTTTCGCGACATTTTATCAAGACATTCAATTTCGTTATTGGTTGTTCATGATAATCAAATAATGCACCCTTGGCCCGCATTAGCAAATAATCGTCATACTTTATAACATCTTCAGATACCTTTGTCGGTGTCGCCTTGATATACCCATTGTATCCCGCATAGCACGGAATACACATACAAATACATACACTTAGAGTAAATATAGATTCGTTGAGCATTGCTTTACTGTTGTTTCGTTCATCTGTGTATAACTCCATTCACAAAACGTAATTCAATTTTCTATCTATAAATAATCTATATACTGCGCGTTAACTACTTGTAGGTTACATTATCATCGTATTCAGATAGGGAATTCATTCGACTTTCATATAATCTCTATTATATGAAAATTGCGCTACCATTATAACTGCGTTTTATACATTACTTAATATTTTGACCAACGTTTCTTGTTGTATGAATTTACACGTAACATTTCGTCCGCATTGTCCTTCCATTTTTGAATTTTATCTTGTTTCTCCTTTTCTTCTTTACTTGGAGGAAGCTCAGGAATTTCATTTACTTTCATGCGGTTCAAATCGTGGTCACTTGGTTTGGGTTTTTTACCATAACAGTTGACGCCAAACTTAATATATGGATTCGCAATATGTCCACCGTTTACACCCGGACGTCCGCAATTGTTTTTATGTTTCTCTGATTTTTGTAATTTATCCCATGTTTTCTTTTGAGTGGGAAAAAATGCCATTTGATTCGCAGACCACCCATAACTGCACCATTCCGCTCCATTGTTATATGCTTCTTCCACTTGGTCGTACGTTGCTAATTCGGCGTCATAAATACTACATACTGCCTGAGCATCTTCATAAGTAAAAGAATTAGTAGAAATATTAAACACTTCGTCTTGTGGTGCTGGAGGCAGACTTCCACTGATATCTGTTGATACTAACACTTCTTCAGGGGATTCTCCCATGATAGCACGTTTTATAGCGTCGATACTGTCGGTAATGGAAATATCTAGGATATGTTTGAAGAAACTAATGAAAATAATCAATACGAAACTACCAACTAATACCGTTTCTATAATTGCAATACTAATAGGTTTGTTTTCCTTAGTCATAGGAATACCGAATAGATAGACTACCAAGTACAACCCGAGTAATATGAAACCAGACGAGAAAATCGAATTCGCATCATCTAAATACTCCACCACCCAATTGTAAAAGTTACTAAAATCTTCTTCATTCAGAATATTTCCAGATTTGCTGTTGTAATAAAAGATACCCCAGAATATCAACAACCCGAATAATACAATATCAACCATCTTTCCAATAAAACCATTTACGGGGGACTCATTTGAAGAATCGCCAAATAACCTTCCTAAAAGCAAATATAATACAACGACAATACCTGCGAAAATCATTAACATCGTGGTAGGATCCATTGAAAATAAATTGTCAGTAGCAACATCTTCCTCATTAGTGGGAGTATCTTCTACATTTGCGGGTTGCAATGGTTTATTTTCTGTAATAGTATTTATGGTGTCATTATCAGATAGAACATTATTAGACATATCAATCATTTCACTCATATTATAAGTTTCAATATAATATAACGAACTATATTTTTTACGTTAAACTATTTTTTCGACGATAAAATAAACAATATGCGTGGGGAGTTTTCAATAGATTTTCGCTTGAAACTTTCTGAATGACTTCATCATCAAAATGATTCCACTCATTACGACTATTTTTGACAAATGATGTATAGTGACCATTATTCATACCCCCAATATGATTTATAATACCGTATAATTCGTAGACGTATTTCTGTGGAGTATAACCACTCATATATGTACTCATATCGAAATCATCTATCGGAAAATCTATATTATGTTTAATCTTTTGTCCCATAGGACTAAATCTAGATAAGTTTACTACAAACACGCGAGGAATGTCCCAAAAACCAGATTCCATGTATACGTCCTCTTTTTGTTTGGTTTCTTCATTATACCACGCATTATCTCCAGTCAAACTCTCAGGTGTTAAATATGTTTTGATACACTGGTCCAATGTGTGTAATTCATTGTTATTATCCAATACGGGTAGATTCAATAAAAAAAACATTTCAGGTTTGATACTATGCACTTTTTTTGTAGTCATAGACACTATTTTTCGAAAGGATAAACCATAAAATAAATCAAGCATTTCTGAATATTCTTTTTCGTATATTTCCTTTTTAGTTTTGTAACATTGTAACGCTAATTTATCTACATCGTTATTGGGATCTCCATTGATTGAAAATGATACTTCTCTACTTGCGCTCTTGTGTATGATTTCCAAGAAAAACATAACAAATTCACACGAGTCATTCTGTGAAAACCCGCTAAAAAGTGTATACCCTTTTTTCTGAGCAATCGCACGAACAAAATGAATAAATCGCTGTGGACTCAGCTTCCCATTTTTACTCCACATTATATTTTGTAGGTCATTCCACTCTTTCGTAATGAGACCATCATCATCATTTTTTAGATGTTTTTGAAATGATTTGCTATGTATTGTATCATGAAGTTCATATGTATTGCCTAGGATTTGTATGCAAGCATTGATATAACAAGTATTACCCAAATTATGTAATCCAATTAATCCTTTCTCATTATATCTTGTTAAATCCATATAGATATTATTTTCTACACTAATATTATCTTTACATCGTTTGGTTTTATTATAAATGTCTAATCTGAACCAATCTAACACACAAGGAATCGACTCTCTTTTAGAGAGTATTGTGAATTTGTATACAGACGAAATAAACGCGGAACAGTCTGCTCGTCAAAGAGCCCGAACGAATTATCCCTTATCATTTAATATACAACGACCTAGACAACAACAGTCATTTACGCAACAATCATTTCATCGAAACGAAACTACTACACCTGCACCTACACCTGCACATACACCTAGTCCCATACATTCTCCGGGTCAACAAAGAACGAATCAACACTATTCCGGCTATTTATCACTTATTCATACATTGCGTGAAATCAGTTCACAATACAACAACAATATGCGCGAATATAATACAAATGTTCGTCAAATATTGACTATTGTAAATGACATACGTCAAGATATGCAAACGCAGAACCCCAGTCAACACCCAAGTCAACCCCCCAGTCAAAACACCCGTCAAAATTCTCCTCGTATGCCAAGACCCGAACATTCTCGTTTCTATGACGGAACATTTGGACAATCTCGTTCTACAAGGCCCAACCAAAATCGTTCATATCATAGAGATACTGGAAATCAGTCCAATAATAACTTGTTTGATTTATTATTTCAATCAGTTCCTTTGCCCGCACCAATGGAAAATGTGATTGTTCGTCCAAGCGAAGAACAAATTAGAAATTCAACTCGTTCAATTATTTATAGTCCAAATAATACTCATATCAATAATAACACATGTCCCATTACTCTCGAACCATTTGAAGAACAACAAATGTTAACACAAATTATGTATTGTGGTCATGTTTTTAGTCAGGAAGGCATTAACCGGTGGTTTGAAGGTAATGTTCGGTGTCCTGTATGTAGATATGATATTCGTAATTACAATGCGCGTTGCCGACAATGTAGACGCCCTTTACAAGAATATGGAACTCGTTGTACTTATTGCACAGAAGGGCGCGCGCAACAAGAAACGCAAGAAGAAATGGATACAGAAGACAATGAGGAGCCACCTATACCAGAACCACATGAGGACCCAGATGATAGTTTGGAACGGTCAGAAGATGTGAGTATGAATCCATATCAAGTTATATTGAACTATGAAATACGAACACCAGAATTCTTGTATAATAGTGCAGATATATCTTTCAATATAGGTACGTAAATCATACTTTTCATATTGAGTATTTTTCGAATATTCAATATGAATACGTGGACATCTATTTTATTCTATAATTGCTTCCCAGTCCATAAATAATCCACCGACTACTACATTATAACCATATTCGTAATCCGTATAATTTTTATTGTATTCGTCTAACACGAGTTGTTTATTTATCATACTATCGTTATCATTTCTTAATTGCTCTAATAATCGTTTTTTTTTCAATGATTCGGCGAATATGGGTATAAATTCAGTTGTATTTTCGATGTAAGGATATCTATGGTCGATACCGTCTCTATTGATATAGGTTGCCGAGTTCATCAAAGAATCATATTTGCCCATGCTAGTCATATCTACCGAAATACTTTGATATTTTCCTCTACCAAATACTTCATTTAACGCAACACCATTATACAAGTTGCATAATACCGAAATTACAAGAAAAAAATACATTGGGCTCGTATTAATATATCATATAGTATGTTATTTATATAATTAGCATAATATATTATTGCTTCATAAGAACACACATATTGTTTATTCCGCATTATTTGAAGAACACATCGAGTGTTTGTATCTTATTTTTACTATTATAAATTTTTTGTAAAATGTTATCAAACAATAACACTTTGATTTTCGCACTACTGATCTTCTCGCGTTTTTTCATAAACAGTTCCAAATCATCTCCGCATTCACCTTTCAATTTGTCTACGTCTTTGCGATACATCTTGATAGCAGACATTTTCTTCTGCATCGTCCAAATATCTTCTACGGCCAATCCGAATAACTGTTGAAGCGGTTTCATCAACTGATTTGTAATATAATGCGTATAATCAATCTGAACTTTGTTATCAATAATAAAATCCGGCGTTTCGATTTTGTCGCCCTGTAGTGCTTTCGGTTTGTCGTTGACTACAAACACAAAACGCATTCTATCGCCAGGTCTTGGTTTGTTTCCAGGGTCACGTTCACCAATACGGTCAGCTAGAACCCTGTGACCGATTTGTTGTGGATTCTTATAATCACTTCGTAGCGCCTTCGTAATCGTCAACTTGTCCATCGATACTTTACCATCAATCAAATTCGTCAATGACTCATTCAAATAGGCTATTGCTTCGCGAAGGTTACTACTACCACCGTCTTTCATCAATATATTCAAAATGCCGCCATAGACATCTTTCAGATAATCACACGAATCACGACGTTTTAACGACAATCCCATAAATTTCAAATAACCTACCTTTGGGTCCTCTTCATACAATATACCAACATATCTCTTTTTTGATAACAAGATGAAAGGCATCAATGTCTTCTCATATTCCAATTTCATCGGAAGTTTCAAATATTTTGTACACAAGTCGGCGGCATCTTGAGCAATTTCAATTGTAATTTCTAATGCGCGTTGTCCAACAATTTTCTCACCAGTCTTGGCATCCTCCAAATTAAATGTAAAGAACACGCTATCTGTATCACCATACACATATTCGGCTTTGGTTCGCACTTTACCGTGATTTTCGGTATCGTATTCCAAATCACCATATACTTCTTCAACCATTCGACGAGCATAAATAATCATCATGCGACCCGTTGCGGTTGTAGACGCCGCTACGTCTTGTTCATAAAATGTAGATGTGCGTGCTCCACATTGACCATATAATGAATTTGCCGTGACTTTGTATCCCAATTGTCGCTTGTCCAATATATTTTGCATAAACGGGTCTTTCTCTGTTTTAATCATTTTACGTGTATCCTTACGCGCCTTCAACAATTCCTCCAAAATAGAAGGCATGATGGATTTTTGATTATCTGGTAATTGTGCCCATCTACATTGTTTACTACCTACTTTGATCTTTTCCGCACGAGAAGTTGGATTTGCTCGTCTATATTCGTATGTATCGAATTCAATGTCGATATATTGATATTCAGGTAAATCATCATATACAAACTTACCATTTTCATCTTGTTCACCTGTTGTTTTTTCAGGAATGGGATTACCATCTAAATCAAATTCTTTGGACCAAACCTTACTATCATGTGAATAATTTTGACTAATCATTGAAGATGGATATAGGGACGAATAATCAACACATGCAACCGGATTGTCCATATACATTTTACATTTGGGTGGCAGCACAATCGCTCCTTCGTACCCACTTGCGAATTGTGGTTTTTCCAAATCCGGCATCAACGTATCTTTTTCTCTGCATTTCTTCGCCACATAACTTGTTAATTTTATACCTTGGCCACGAAACACCAAGAAACTAATTGGTACACTGCAGATATTCGACATCTCCATATATCCAGTAATGACGTCAATCTTGTTCATCAAATGGTGTACTAGATTACAATCTTGAATACAATATTTCGCTACAATTGCTCTACCTCTAGGACCTTCATCCGCCAATCGGAAAATATCTTGAGGAGTCACATCGTCTTTCGCCATACCCCAATTGAGTTTCTTTGATTTATCGATGTCTTGGTGGTCATTAATCACAATTACATTATATTTGTTTGTTTTTCCTTTTTCTTCTACTTCAACATTATATTCAATATCAACTACTTTGAATTTTTTTCCATCTTTGAAATAATCCGATGTAAAACTACTCAATTGGATATGAATGAAATCGTCAACGTGTAAACCCATTAGGTTCTTGCTATACAATTTTGTAATTTCTTTACCGTTTGTGTCTGTAGTACATTCTACTTTTTTGATACTATCATTGATAAACTGTCCGGCCACGTCATCCAATTTATATGACGACAAATTGAAATCGCGGCGGAAATATGTATACATATCGATTTGCAATCGTCCTAATATGTTGAAATATCGTAAATCGTATTCACCACTAGCCAACATTACTTTTGTATTCATAATTTGTATCTCGCTACCACTGTCAAACCATTTGTTATCCTTTTTGGAAATGTGGTCTTGATTGCGCGACAACTTCAAGAATTCAGATACACAATTTGTTTCTTTTGACCGCTGGAACATGAACTCATAATCAAAGCCAAATATGTTATACCCAATAATGATATCTGGATTCTCACGTTGAATTACTTTTGTCCATTCCAATAGAACTTGTTTCTCAGTATCTACACTTACAATTTCGACCCCCTTTACTTCATCGCAATCACCCAATACGATACAATGGTTTTTATTGGGTTCTTTCTCGCCATAATTCATGAATGTTGATCCGATGAACGTCACTTTATCACCTTCCAGTGAAGGTAGTTTGGATAATAGCAATAAATCCAGTGCGCTTAGTTGTTCCTCGCGAGTGTGAGTATCTTCTAATAAGTATTCTACAATATTGACGTTTCCTTTTACTTTATTCTTTTTGTATGCGAATTTCTTTTTCCAAGCATGAGCATTCCCTTCGTCCATTTCTTGACTTCCTTGTACATCACTATCCATGGCACTACTTTCTTGATTTTGTTCACTATGAGCATATTCAAAGATATCCTGAATACTCAAAATTTCTTGGATTGCTAAGTCGTCGTTATCTTTACATATTTTGTTCATAGGTACTTGTAGATACAATTGTATTATCTTTTCTAGGTCATCTTTTTCAATGGGTTTCTTAGGATATACCACATCAATATCTTCATCAATATTATCATATCCGAATGCTTTCATAATACAACGCCTGAATATGGGAGACATTAACTGGCTGTTGCTGTATTTTCGTTGTTTAATAAATATGTCTACAATATTGGATGCAAGTCGTTTGTATGTCTTTTTTGGTAGTGGGAAATCACCATGACTACTACTCGCCTCAATATCAAAACTGCATATGTTAAACGGAACGATCGTTTCTTTTGTGGGTTCAGGGACGATTGATTTATAGGAACAAGTAATCTCGTGGTCGCATGAGGTCTTCTTTTCTCCTTCTTTCGTTTTTATCACTTTATTTGATTTATAAGATATCCAACCAGAAGGCGCAATCTCGTTTACATGAAAGTAACGTAGCAAAGGAGGAATATTACTTTCATACAGTTCTAACTCAACTCCATTATAAACCAGATTTTCACGAACCCTTTCGTCGTATTTGTTTTTTGTAAACCATAAATTTTTGATTTGACTGATTGCTGATGTATTATCAAATTCTAAACGAACAAATTTGTGTTTTCTCCCACCAGAAAATCCATATAATTTATGATGCTCTACTATTTTTTTCTTTATAATTAATTTCTGATATTTCTCATCCAGTGACCTAACCCACAGTTCCATATCTTTGTTTGTCCAATCGTCGTGCGCTTTGATATAAAAGAATGGTTTATAATCATCTACATATGCACACAATTTTTTCCCTTTTTCATCTACACCAAACATTTGAATAGTAAATGTTTTATCATACGCAAAGGAACCGTCATCATATACATTAAAGTCAAATAATCGAAAGTATTTCTTTACCACCAGGTTTCGTTTCTCGCTCATAGTTGTATTGTTGTGTTGTATTTATCTTTGTTTCTTATGTATATTGTCAAATATACATAATCAATTTTTCAGTTATATTTATTTTTTAGCACTTGACATTGAACGTCTGTATTTAATCTTATTTCTAGATTTGGATTTCTTAGATGTAGTTTTCTTTTTGGAATACGTTTTTATTTTGCCAACAATTGGAATTTTGTATCCGCCATACAGACTATCGGGTTCCTTTTTCTCGACTATTTTTATGGGTATGTTCAACCAGGTACGCATATTGCTTTGGGTTCGTTCTCCGCCCTCGTAATATTCCGCGGCTTTGTGTGGATTAAATTTCACCAAAGTGGGAAATCCTTGTACTTGAATCGGGGATATACCATATTCTTTTTCTAAAATATGTTTGTCTTGTTCAATATTTCCGTGCTCAATTTCTCTTAAAATGAAATTGTCGTTATTTTCGTATTCTTTTTGTAGTTTCTCCCATTCAGGGTACATAGATTGACAATGTCCGCACCAGTGAGCAAAAAATAACACAATTACGGTTTTTTCTTGTTTCTTCGTAGGTTTCTTTACAGGTTTCTTTCCAGATTTCTTTTGTGTTTTTTTGTTCGATGGCATATAGTGTTTGTATATATATTTATATATACTATTTTTTTCAGTATATACTATATATTAGAACAATTATGAATAAACTCGCAGTTACATTGTTATTACTTGTATTTGTAACGGGTATTTATGTAGTTATGACCTTTCCTTCTTGTGGATGTAAGAAGGAGGGTTTCGAATCTCGTGAATGTCCTGACCTATTAGTTCAGAAAAACGATAGATTATTGCTATATTTTACAAATCAACCTAAAGAAGATGGACATAATCCGTTACCTTTCTTTAGTTTAGATGAATATATCAACTATTTAGAAATACAACGCAAAAAAGGGAATGACTGTCCAGTCTTGTTCTTAAGACAAGAAAACGATACTCAGGGTAACGACGTATATAGAATGCGTCCTAGTCCATTTCAGTTGCAGGGCGGTTTACCCTCCACATCTGAAATTTTACCTAAAGACCATGAGATTGTGAAATATTTAGATGCGAACCGAGACAATGGTCCGTACAATCAAAACAACTACCCAGGTTTTGACCCGACGAACATGTTTGTTGGTGTATATACTGACTTGGATAAAGTTCATGATTCTACTCAGATTGATAAAAAAAGTGATAACGCGATGGACGCCAATTGGGGTGGTGTGAAACATACGAATTCAGTCGTCGAGTCGGGCAAATATGATGAAAATAAGGTTACGCGTCCTGTATTATCTACACCCAAGACGAGCTTCTATCCTAGTATCCCAAGTAATTTTGAGAATCCGGTTGACGTTCTATAAATAAAAATTATGTATTTATCTACTATATGTCTTACAAGAAACAAATAGTAGATGTTATGAAACTATTGTATACGAACAAATTGATTAGTGTTCGTGATGGTAATGTGAGTTTCAAACCGAAAGGGGCTGATTATTTTTATATATCTGCTGGTCAAGTGAAAAAAAACGAGATGAATTGTGACCAAATAATCAAAATTCATTTTAGAGAGAAAGAGCATTTTACCGATAATCACATCACAGGCGGGTATCATTTAGTTTATGATATAAATTGTATATATACGCCTTCGAGGGAAATATTTATGCATTCTCATTTACAAACGTTACCGACCAATTTTTGTTCAGATACATTTGTAGTTCATGCACATCCTCCAAATATCATTGCGTATACGGGAGTTCACAAACATAATGAGTTACGTAATGTGAAAGATACCTTTCCCGAATTAAATATTGGAAAAATCGGAATGAATGTAAAATATCACCCTGCCGGTAGTTATGGATTAGCGAATGAATGTCTTAATAATTTAAAAAACAATGATATTGTCGCATTAGAGCGTCATGGGTCGCTATCTATTGGTTCGGATGTGGATAAAATATTGGAGGATATTGAAACACTCGAATATTATAGTGGTATTGAATTGAAAGAAAGGACCTAATTATGATTTATGCGTAAACTCGTCTACTATTTTTCTGTTTTCCTCTAATATTTTGTAGTATTTTGTGGGAGTAGGACTTTTTGTTTGAGTTTCTTCGTATGTTTGTTCCCTTACCCTTGTGTGTGCGATTGATATAGGTATTTTATCGGATACTTTTTCTTCACAGTCACTATGACAGTTCACTTCTAAATATTCTTCTTGGTCTAACGTAAATATGCTATCAATCGATGACCGAAAAGACAGTGATAACCCGGTACTACTATCGCTACTTAGGTGTCTTTCTGTGCTAGATAGGTTCAATGATAAGTCAGAAGTAGTGTTAGGTAGAAACAGTTTTATTTGACTGCAGTTATTCGCATTATGATTGGTCATTAAATAAGATATCATAATGTATAGTGTGATTATACAATATACAATATTTTTGTCTGTATTATTTATCCTCATTATTTATCTTGTTCTGCTTCCTTTTTAATAAGGAATTTGTGAATACTTTCTATGATGTTTTTATTTAATTTTCTAGATTTTCCATTTGTTTCTATTTGAATATGTTGTAGACAGTTCGGATTTTCATGTAACTTATAAATTAGATCTGAAATATTCGAAAAATGTTTCATAATCGCGATTGCGGTAACCGAACTGATTCCTGGAATTTGACATAACATAATCTCACTAATGTTATTTTCGGTAATGTTGTCTTTTTTTGTTTTTTTTACCACTGTGCAATAATCTTTTTCGCTTACTTGCGATTGTGTATTTTCGCCATCTTGATTATTTTGAAGCTCGTCTTGTTCTTGTCTTTTTTGATTCAATCCCCTCAAAAAATGCTGTGTTAAGTAATATGGTATAATCCCCTTACCAAAATTGCGTTCGATTTTATCCCCCAAACTCATAATCCATTCTGCGGTTTCTACTATTGAAAATGTTCGATATACACTAAAACCCTTGAACATTTGCATAGATACAATAGCAGAATACGCAATACGTTTTTCCAATTCGGTCCTACATTGTGAAAATCCCCCTTCAATTACGTAAAAAATCGAATGTGGCGGATAACCGCTACTATGTATTAATCTATGTGATTGTTCTTCGTAACGCTTGTCTTTAATAGATGCCAATAAGTCCGGTATCGTTTTTCGTTCGATTAACAATACCGGTTTGTTGTCATCGGTAGTTATTAAAATGTCTCCGAGTAGGAGTGTATCTTTTTCGAGTATATTGTATCCGAATTTACTGTTGGATATACGTAAATTTTCACACTTATCGTATAAATCATGCTCTCTATCGTCTATAATAATACGCATTGTCGGGTTATAATATAAACAATATGATAGAATTATATTGTTTATTGATTATATAATATTTTACTTAAAAAATAGTAACTTACATGTATCTCATGCCGATAGGACGAGACGACCTGGTGGTAGAGGAGAGAGGCATCTTCAGAACATTCATGTTCTGGCTGGTATTGTTAAGGTGGATAGACATCCAGGCGGTGCGACCGACCTGCTGGGGAAGTCCGGCCTTCTTGTTTCCACCCCCGGAAGATTGATTGACAATAGATGAGGCGTTACGCGCCTTACTGGAAGCATTCATTAAAACCATGATGATATATAATTACTAAAGATATTTTATCGTTTCTATAAAATTGATAATAGATAAATAATGCGTTCTTGTACCACATACACAAACGTAGACTTCATTTTATTTCCTTAATAACATGAATTCGGACGAAGATATTATTGTGCAGAAAAATAGTGAAGGTGAAGAAACCTACGTGTTTGACCCATATAATCCCCTAAATATATTGATTACTGATGCCGAAATTAACCAACTTCTTATGAAGTATGGCGTAAATTCTGATATTTATAATTATAATTTATATAAACGAGCATTTGTTCATCGGTCTTATATCAAGCGTCCAAGTCTTGAAAACAAACAAAATAATGTGATTATTACAGAAAAACCCGATAATTGTTTGCCGCTGTATTCTAAATCAAATGAACGATTAGAATTTATTGGAGATGGCGTATTAGAATGTATCACTAAATATTATTTGTACCGTCGATTTCCTAAAGAAAATGAGGGTTTTATGACGGAAAAGAAAATCGCACTAGTCAAGAACGAATCCATTGGACGCATGGCATACGATATGGGACTTCATAAATGGATTGTCTTATCTAAAAATGCGGAATCGAAGCAAATACGCGTTAATCATAAAAAATTGGGGTGTTTGTTTGAAGCATTCATTGGCGCACTATTCTTAGATTTCAATCGTATGGATATCAATGATGAACACGAGTGGTTTAAAAATACATTTGTCTGCGGTCCAGGTTTCCAAATGGTTCAAGTATTCGTTGAAAGCGTATTTGAAAAACACGTCGATTGGATTAGTTTGATTCGCAACGACGATAATTATAAAAATATATTACAGGTGAAAATACAAAAAGAATTCAAAGTCACTCCAGATTACTTGGAAATTGAACAACACGATACAGACAATGGGTATCATATGGGCGTTTATTTGCGGTTAGGTATACCTATTCATATGGTCGACCCGACATCTGCTTTGCGAATTGACAAGTTTCAATCATACAATGATATTCATATGCATATGTCACAACACGGCAAAATATTCTTGTTCTTGGGTGAAAGCATTCATAAAATAAAGAAAAAAGCAGAACAAATTGCGTGCGAGTCCGCCATCAAAAAATTAAATGCGTTTACCATCTAATTATTCCATTATTTAAATTATACCACTTCATAAACAGTCATACGTAAACTTTGTGTTATCACATTTTTTTTGTTATGGTTTTCATTGAAATATTTATTTGATTTATCCAATAATCCCAACATAGGTAAACTGTTTATACGTTTTTTGATAAAATTCACCAATCGCATTTCTTTTTTAGGGTCCGATTTTTGGTTGAAATTGATTGATTTGTCATTATTTTTAGATGTCCAACGTATAAACTCTTTCGCATTGTACATTAACACCATCTTAAGAAGATAGTACGACACGACTGATGTATTTTCTTTGTAATTGTTTCGACGAACATTTGCTAATTTAGTTTGTTTAAATAAGTCATCAAACTTCATGTTGTAATGATTCAACACTTTCGCACATTGAAACATTGTAAATCGACGTTCATTATTTAATACAGTATTGAATACGCTTTCCATGTCTGATGAACCACGTTTTTTCATATCATAAAACGCAACAAATAAACTATTTATCATTTCAGCCCAACATTCCGTATACGATTCATACAGACGAAAATCCGTTTCTATAGGTATGTATGTATACATTAACTCGTTTGTGTTTTGTGACCCATTTGCCGAAAAATCCATACCCATATTGTGAAAAGTTTCGTGAATGAATGTTTTGAACCATTCTTCTTCGCGGAAAATACAGATATCGGTTTCCGTTTTACAAGAAGTAGTAAATGCGGTATTCGCATGTTCACGGTCAATTATATTGTATTGTTTGGGTAGTTTTTTTTTGTGTTGTGTTAAATACATGTTGATTTTTACGTATTTTGAACATTTTGGACTTGCATATCTTGATGCTATACACAGCCACATATAAATATTTTTGAAGTGTTCGTCTATCTCATAATTCATATATTTTTTCGTTCCATCAAAATGCATGCATACATCGAATATACGGTCTTGTATATTGAAACGAGCTCCGTATTTCACAATTTTCATATCACGAACCACAGTTTGTATTGTTTCGGGCAAATAGTTTGGTAATCGTAATTGAGAATCGTGAATTAATACAAACTTGTTTGATAATTTATTGTACTCTGATTCACCATTATACAACAATTCCGCCATATGTTTCAATATAGGTAACTCGCTAAATTTGTATTCCTCTTTCATATCCTCTTTCATATATATATTGTCATTCAACACATTCAATATATGTCGAGTTGAATATTTCATTATATATAATGTACATATTTCTTTTTATTACACTTAGTTTTTATCATTTTGTATTTACGGTTGTAGTTCACAAAGCATATATCATAAGCAAATAATTTATTTAGTGTTATTGTATATAATTAGACGTTCGAATGAATCAAAATATAGTCTATGTATTATTTTTTTTGATTTTTTTATTGATAGTATTCCCTTTCTTTGATTTTGACCAAGAAGCAAACACGTATGAACTGATTCCAAAAATACAACTTCAAACGGACGGTTATTGTGTAGGTTCTCAATTATTTACAAAGAATGAATTGTCTTATATGCATACATGTATGCGACATCATCAATACAAAGACCTTCAAGCGTCAATACAATCCCAACAGCGGTTGACCCATTTTATGAAAACAAATTTGGGTCAACATTACGTATTACAAGATTATATATGGGTCATTGAAAAATCGCACGTAAACACATGTCATCGTGATAATAATGGTGATTTTTTTAATAGTAAACAAAAATATCCTTCTTACACGATGATATTATTCTTAGAAGATATGGATAAATGTCTTAGCGTATATGCTGGTAGCCATAAACGTAAATGGTCACATTGTGTAAACTTTACCACACCATTACAAAATATTATTTGTAATAAAGGAGATATGATTATTTTTAATGCGAATTTGATACACGTGGGCGCGTTGAACACAAAGTCAGATAACGCGCGTATTCAAATGAAGATTACGCACAAAGACGATATCGGTACACTGAATTATTATCAAGATTTCCACAAGGTAGCGAATAAAGAAAGCCACGTTCCCAAACCTATACAAAAAATTCAACGGTCTCTTAGTTGTACATTTCCCATTGTATCCGATATCACACAAAATACAAATATAGAAACGTCTCGTGGGTCAGATAATGGGGTTTCCATTCCACTCCACCAAAAATTGTTCTCGTTCCTTTTTTACGGAAACAGTGACTTTTATGATTTACCCAATGCTTTTTGATTTACCCAGAAACAGTTATAGAAGATAATTTATAGTATTATATTATATACTCAGTTATGAATATTCCTCATACATATTTAGAATTGTTAGAAAAAAAGGGTATTCCAGCAAAACGTCGAGATATACAAATTAACTTCCAAAGAAATAATAATGAAGATGTTCTCGAACCAGTTGAAATGAAACCAATCAAAGAAACTGAAAAAGATGAAATGATTGAAGGAACCTTTATCGAGGAACCGGAAGTACAATTGAAACCACAACGAGAACCTAAAAACATTTCAATTGTTGATAAACGTACCTCTGCAAATGTAGACCGCGAATTAGTTATAGAAAAACTCCGACAGCTTGGTAAACTCCCAGTATATTCAAATAATCTACCTATGCCCAGAACCCAAATACCGATGGTCCCTTATATGGAAAAAATGACCGAACCAAGTGCTATCAAATTGACTAATAAAATCGTGATTGACGAAGCACCTACGTTCTCGATGGATGTTCAAGAGATAGAAACAGAACAAGACGAAATAGATACACCTTTGTTTCCGGACATTAGTGAACAATCAGAACCAATCCAAGAAAAGGAAGAAGTATCCGAGACTGTTCCAGAGGAACCACCTATCGACGAAATAGAAGACCTGGATGAGCCTATACAAGATAAAGTAGAGATAGCGGTCAAGGAACCTGAGCCAGTGGTGATCCCTGCCCCTAAAAAACGTGGTCGCAAACCTAAGGTCAAACAACCACTCGAAGACATTGACCTAGACGCAATTGATTTGACTACTGCCGTTATACGTTCTCAGAAAATATCTGACCGACTTCCCAAAGACAAAGAAAAAAATATTATTATGGCATCTCCTTATTATTTGAATAATCGTAAAATGTTTGTTTCTAAGTTACGTGGATTATTTGAACCCAGGCGTCAAGAATTAATGAATATAACTGACGACGTCAGCTGTGACCGTAAGACCGACCAAACCGAATTTGATTTACTAACCCATCAGAAAATCGTACGCGATTACTTGAATTTATATACTCCTTATCGCGGATTGTTATTATATCACGGTTTGGGTTCAGGTAAAACGTGCACATCTATTGCGATTGCTGAGGGAATGAAACAAAATAAACAAGTTATCGTTATGACTCCCGCCTCACTGAAGATGAATTTTTTCAGCGAAATGAAGAAATGCGGTGACGATTTATATCGCAAGGACCAATATTGGGAATTCGTTTCCATTGAAGGAAATTCACAACTGACAGGTATGTTATCCCGTGCGTTGTCTTTGTCGGTTGAATTCATTCGCCAACAAGGAGGCGCGTGGTTTCTGAATGTCAAAGAACAATCTAATTTTGCACAACTAAGCGCTGAACAACAAATATCCATCGATAATCAGTTAAATGAAATGATTCGTTCCAAATACAAAGATATCAATTATAATGGTCTTACCCAGAATTCGTTAATGAAACTTACTGATAATATGTCTAAGAATCCGTTTGATAATAGTGTCGTCATTATCGATGAAGCACATAATTTCGTGAGTAGGATTGTGAACAAAATCAAAAAACCCGATTCGATTGCATATGTTTTGTATGATTATTTGATGAAGGCCACTAATGCTCGTATTGTATTGCTTTCTGGTACACCTATTATTAATTATCCTAATGAAATTGGTGTGTTATTCAATATTTTACGAGGATATATCAAAACGTGGAGTTTACCAGTGCAAGTCCAAACAAAGAAAAAGGTGAATACTGATACCATTTTGGAAATGCTCGACAAAGGCAACATGAGAACATTTGATTATGTAAATTATAGTAACAATGTTCTCACAATTACCCGTAATCCTTTTGGATTCATTAATGCGAAGAAACGTGGTGTTCTCAAGAAGACACATAAAGACCGTCCAACTAAACCGAATACTACCCGAAAGAAACCTCAAAAAGGAGGTGATAGTTCAGATGTATTTGACCGTTACGATGGTGTGCGTCTGGATGAGGCAGGAAATCTTTCGGACGAAGATTTTATGAATAAAATAGTAGCAATATTACAAAAAAACCAAATTGAAATTCTCTCCAAAAATATCAAGATCGATTTCTACAAATCACTGCCCGATGTATCTGACGAATTCATTTCTACCTTTGTAGATGGAGATACCGAAACTGCTAAAAATGTTTCTCTGTTTCAGCGCAGAATCTTAGGTCTCACGTCTTATTTCCGCAGTGCCCAAGAAGAATTATTGCCCAGATATGAAGAAACCGACCAAGGTGATATTTACCATGTAGAGAAATGCGAAATGTCCGACCATCAATTCGATATCTACGAGAAAATACGTAAAATCGAGGCAGACAAGGAAAAGCAAATGCAGAAACGCAAGAAGAAACAAGCAAAGGGGGACGAGCTATTCAATATTTCGAGTAGTTACCGCATTTTCTCACGAGCAGCATGTAATTTCGTGTTTCCTAATGAAATTGAAAGACCTACCCCGGGAGATGGTGAAATTAATGAGAATCTCCTCGACATGGTTCCTGCGAAAGTGGCACATGAAACAGATAGTTACGCTGATGCCGAAAAGTTGGAAGAAGTCATGGAAACGAAAGATATGAACAATTATGGAAAGCGCATTCAACACGCTCTCGATATGATTGCTGAAGTGGATTCACAATCGAACAAATCAAAGTATTTATCTGGACCTGCTCTTGGTGAACTCAGTCCCAAATTTCAAAAGATATTATTGAATTTGATTGACGAACAAAACAAGGGACTTCATTTGGTATACAGTAATTTCCGCACGATTGAGGGTATTGGTATTTTACGTTTGATGCTATTAGCGAACGGATTCGCTGAGTTCAAACTCACCAGACGCGAAGGCAATTGGGAAATCGAGGAAAATGAAGAAGATATTGGAAAACCTCGGTTTGTCTTGTATACCGGAACTGAAAGTGCCGAAGAAAAGGAAATCGTCCGTAATATATACAACGGTTCGTGGAATTTGGTTCCCACCAACATCGCAGAACAATTAAGAAAGCAACATGAAAACAATATGTATGGCGAAATCATCAAGGTTTTCATGATTACCTCCTCTGGAGCAGAGGGTATCAACTTGAAGAATACTCGTTATGTGCATATTGTCGAACCTTACTGGCACATGGTCCGACCAGAGCAAGTCGTCGGAAGAGCCCGTCGTATTTGTAGTCATCAAGAATTACCGGTTGAATTGAGAACCGTGAAGGTATTCTTGTATGTTTCTGTGATGAGTGATGAACAAAAGAAAGATGAAAAACACATTGTTCTCCGCCTTCGTGATGTAAGTCGCGTGGATAAAGAAACACCTCTCACTACTGACGAGAACCTATATGAAATAGCAAGTTCTAAACAAAAGATAAATAATCAAATATTACAAGCGGTCAAAGAAACGGCGGTTGACTGCAATGTATATTCCAGCCTGTCTACGACTGATAAGCCGGTTGTATGCTATGGATTCGGAAAAGTAGAATCCAATTCATTCGCAAGTTATCCGTCTTTTGAAGTGGATAAAATTGAGAAAGAAGTAGTGTCTAAGATCCAGTGGACCGCACAAGAAATTACATTTGCAGGTAAAACATTTGCTCTACGAACGGATACGATGGAAGTGTATGATATGGATAGTTACAAACAAGCACTACAAAACCCGAATGTGGAACCTACTTTAGTGGGTAAACTAATCAAGGACGACGGCAAATATAAAATTGAATATGTAAAGGCCTAATTACGAGAACCAAAATCAAATGTTATAGAATTAGAATATCTATAACATTTACTCGAAATGAGATCAATAATGGAGATTATATGGGGGAGACCTCGAAAAATTGTCCCAATTAATGTAAATAAATCATCAAATAAAATATGCACATGTTCTCGTTACCACTTTTACGGAAACTGTTCACATATTTTATCTGTCTACTAGTATATTACTATGAATGAAAAACCTGTAGTCGTTATTCAAACAGGTCATATGAGAACCGGTACAACATTATTAGTGAATTTATTATATGGATTTATAAGTCCACATGAAAAAATACATTGTTTATGGGAAACACACCACGATATCCAAGTATTTCACAATAAATGTAATATTTATAAAAGTCATTGTCTAAATATTGACGAATTTATGCGATATAATCAAGAAAAATATAATGTATTTTTTGTTTGTACAGAACGTGACGACAAAAAAATAGATGAAAAATATAGAAATATGCGTAATGTTCTCCTTTTTGATTACAATGAAATACTTGAAACAGACTCATATACGACAGACCAAATAATCGAGAACACATACAATAAATTACTAGCATTTTTACCAGAATCCGTATTATTAGATAAAGAAACATGCATCACTCGGATAGAGAACATGAATGAAACATACAAAGAAATCGAGAACAAGGACTTCTCACATGTAGACGACTTCTTTCAATTACACGGAAAACACCGCAATCGTGATACATAAGATAAAAATGACGAATACAATATAAACCGCATACTATTTCTAAGAAATTCAAAAGACATGTGTTTTTTGAATTCCAACTCTCTGTAGATTTTTTCATTTTTGGACATTTTAAAAATGTCCAATTTTCACTTTTTCAAAAAAGTGTTTGAATCTGAAGTTTTTTTAAAACGCGTTCACATCATAATGCTGTAAATTCGGTTTTTGGAAAAAAAGTTTGACTGCATACATTTTTTATTGTTTTTCGGAAAAACGGTTTAGGCGTAAAAATGTGTTCTAAAAATATAGAACATTATAGAACGCAAAATGGCGCCAAAAAACGCCCATAAATATTATTGTGATAAGTGTGACTTTAAATGCAGTAAAACGAGTGATTGGACACGACACAAATTGACACGTAAACATCAAAATAGAACAAATTTGAACGATTTTACGCCGATTACGCCGAAAGACTATTTATGCTGTAAATGTAATAAATCGTTTAATGCGCGCAACTCATTATGGTATCACAAACAGAAATGTAATCAATCCGATTATCAATCAGAAGACCTAGAATCTGAAATACCGATTAATCCAAACATAACTGTAGTAATGGATTTGTTAAAGCAAAATCAAGAATTACAGAAACAATTGATAGATGCTGTCAAAGTGAATGGACCAAGTATTCAAAATAACACCATTAATAACAATCAAAAATTCAATCTGAACTTCTTTTTGAACGAACAATGTAAAGATGCGATCAATATGTCTGATTTTATTGAGAACATGAAATTAAACATAGAAGACCTAACTGAAACCGGTCGTTTGGGATACGTAGACGGCATTGCGCGTATTTTGGTGAATAAACTCCAAGAATTAGATATATATCAGCGTCCTCTTCATTGTACGGATATGAAACGCGAAACATTGTATATCAAAGAAAATGATGAATGGGAAAAACAAGTAAATTCCAAGGAGAAACTAACTAATTTGGTAAACAAAGTGGCAAATAAAAACTGCCAAAATCTCAAACTATGGGTAGATGAACATCCTACTTCTCAAGTATTCGATTCTCCTGAGAATATGGAATATGTAAGATTAACACAAGCAGTATTAGGTGGATTTGGTGACTATGAATGCAAACAATATCGAGAAAAAATAATTAAAAGTGTGATCAAAGAAGTCATGGTGAACAAGATCTAAAACATGTGTTTTTTTGAATTCCAACTCTCTGAAGATTTTTTCATTTTTGGACATTTTAAAAATGTCCACTTTTCACTTTTTCAAAAAAGTGTTTGAATCTGAAGTTTTTGAAAAACGCGTTCAAAGCATAATGCAGTAATATGGATTTTTGAAAAAAATAAGTGACTGCATAAAAAAAAAGTATATTTCGTAAAAAACTGATTTAGGAACTTTTTTCTGTTAACAATATATTAACAAATGTTAACAAAAAAAGTTCCAAAAAGTTCCAAAAATTATGAATGTACCCTATGCGCATACAAAACGGTAAGAAAAAGTCAATTTGACCGACATTTATTGACTGCAAAACATCACCAGTTAACATCGTTAACAGAAAAAGTTCCAAAAAGTTCCAAAAGCAGTTTCATATGTGAATATTGTGATAAGGAGTATAAGTCTCGTGTGGGATTATGGAAACATAAACAATTATGCAGTGATGAAATTGACGTGCAACCAACCATAACAAACACTCCATTAAAACAACCGAATCTCGCATCTAACCCGATAATAGAGTTGATAAAACAAAACCAAGAATTCAAAGAACTCATTCTCGAGCAAAACAAACAAATCGTGGAATTAGCACAAAAACCAACCACCACGAATAATCACACGATAAATCATAACCAAAAATTCAATTTGAACGTATTTTTGAACGAGCAATGTAAGGATGCGATTAATATGTCGGATTTTTTAGAAAATATGGAATTAAATATGGAAGATTTGACTGAAACCGGTCGTTTGGGTTATGTAAATGGAATTTCTCGTATTTTAGTGAATAAACTTAGAGAATTAGATACCTATAAGCGCCCTCTTCATTGTACAGATTTGAAACGTGAAACATTATATATCAAAGAAAACGACGAATGGTCACGAGAAAATGATTCTAAGGAAGCATTAAAGGGGTTGGTAAATAAAGTAGCGAATAAAAATTGTAAAAATATTGAACAATGGCGAGATGAACATCCAGAATACCAAATATTTGATTCTCCTCATAATGTCGAATATATGAAACTATGCAATATTATTTTGGGAGGACTGGGCGAACAAGAGAACAAACAATTTCGAGATAAAATCGTACGTAGTGTGATAAAAGAGGTCTTAGTAAACAAAATCTAAGTAAGTCCAAATAACATTTGTGAAAGTATTTAAACAATTATCTTCAATATAACATATTACCACAAGTGATGATTATGAGAATTATATACGTTGCGTTGTTTGCTGTGATGGCAAGTGCTTCCGCTGAAGATAGAAGAGATAGATTTCAAGATTGGGTGAAGCGGTTTGAAATGATTTTTACCAACAATGACCATATGAAGAATGCGTTTACAAACTGGTTGTCGAACGACGACCATATTACGAATGTGAACGACCGTAATTTGTCGTATGCGTTGGCCCATAACCAGTTTTCAGGTATGAACAGTGACGAGTTTCGTGAGTATCTGGGTTATTCTGGAGAGGTCGTAAGTTCTTCGCGTTCTTTGAGATTTCGTCCAGATGCTTTTCAGAACAAAGTAGAACGTGCGAAGTGTTTGATTGATTGTACAAAAAACCTCGATAATGAATGCACCAAGGATACTCTCAGCTGCATCCATGGATGCAAGGACACCGATACAGTTATGCTTGATGATTCGATTGATTGGGTAACCAAAGGAGCGGTGACCGATGTGAAGAATCAGGGTCAGTGTGGTTCTTGTTGGAGTTTTTCTACTACGGGTGCGCTAGAGGGAGCGAACTTTGTAGAGCATGGCGAGTTGATTTCACTTTCCGAGCAGCAGCTGGTAGATTGTGATAATTTCCATAACGGTGGAAAGGACCACGGATGCAACGGCGGTCTTATGGATAATGCGTTTTCTTGGATCGAGAAGAATGGTGGTTTGTGTCAGGAAGCATCTTACCCTTATATCTCCGGAACGACGAAGACGCCTGGAACTTGTATGTCAGATTGTGATGCAGTTCCTGGAACCATTATTACCAGTTATTATGATGTGCCTGCAAACTCCGATGATGATATGATGGATGCTCTAAATCAGCAGCCCGTCGCCATTGCCATCCAAGCAGACCAGAAAGACTTTCAACTTTACAGTTCTGGCGTGTTTACTGGTGATTGTGGAACTCAACTTGACCACGGCGTTCTAGTGGTTGGATATGGTTCCATGGATGGGACTGATTATTACAGAGTCAAGAATTCTTGGGGAACTACCTGGGGAAAAGATGGATACATCTACCTTGGACGTGGTTCTGACTACAATAATGGAGCGGGACAGTGCGGTATGCTTATGCAGGGAAGTTACCCGATAGTTGCGTAAAAAATTGAACAAAATTCAGATAAACTTTGAATAGCAGTGAAAACAAAAAACAAACAAAAAACAAAAAACAAACAAAAAACAAAAAACAAACAAGAATGGATGTAAAGACGCAATTAAAGCACATATCCGTATTATCAGATGCTATGAGTAATATACATGTGAAACATATGACTATTACAGAATGTTTTCAATTACGTAAGCTAGCTGGTATCATACTCACAGATAACACGAATACACGTCATAATAGTATAAACGACAATCTTGAAAATTACACAGAAAAAGAAAAAGATAGTTTACTCGATTGGTTAGTTACACAAATGGAAGAATTCGATGACGCATATAGTCGTAATGAATATCTTGATAGATTGGCAACAAAATACTTAGTTAAAAAACTGCATGATTATAAGGCACAACACGATTAAAATAAACAAAAAATAATATTACACATAAGATGCAATATTATTTTTTTTGGACGGTCGAGACAATGTTCTCATTAGTATTACACTTCTAAATCAGATTTAAAATGTCTTACTGGGGATGGCCGCACTATCTAACTTATACCAGTGATCCTCAACGTAATCAATTGAAGTAAAGTAATCAATAAACTGATCTCCATTGTACTTGAATTTCACCACTACAAAAGGTTTGGTATCGTTACCATCAGCATCCTTGTAAGAAGCGGTAAAACTAATACTGAGAATCTCACGCTTATCGATTGTACCGTGTTCATCAGCCGCCATAGTGGAACCGTCAGCCGCGGTATAAATGGTGATTAACGCACGTTTTCCTTGTTTAAGAATATCCTGAATTGATGTATCTAAAGCAGAATAATTTTCACTATTTAAAGCGATAGGTGTAGACATAATTATATATTGGTAGTATATAATTGTAGAGCAATTAATACGTATGAATAAATATCCCAAGCGTTATATTCCTAAACATTTATCTGCAAAAGATAAGAGTTATCAATTAAGACAGCTGAACAAATCAAAAAAAATGTATAAAAAAGGTAGATATTTTCAAAGACCGAAAGTCAAATCGTTTCGGTCCAAACCATCCAGACATGTTGAAAATGCTAAAGAGTTGTATAAGATAGATTCGATAGTTCCTTCAAAAAACTTGGCAAACGCTACTAAATGCTCTATGGAGACTCTGGAAAAAATCGCAAACAAAGGACGTGGCGCGTACTATTCAAGTGGGTCTAGACCAAATCAGACCGCGGAATCTTGGGCAATTGCTCGTTTAGCAAGTGCGATTACTGGTGGAAATTCGAGTATTGTGGATTATCATCTTCTCCAAGATGGATGTAAAAATAACAGTAAAGCATTGAAAATGGCGAAAAAAACATGTAAAAAACAAAACAAATGCAAAAACAAAACGCGAAAAATATAACTTTCCAAAAGAAAATATAAAAACAAACGCAGTGAATTACATATATATCTTTACAAATGAACGAGGAAAATAATGTATTGACTATAAAAACTGTTCAAATTCAGCCAATACGGAATATGATTACTGCTATTAAAGACATATTGACGGATGCGACAATTACATTTACAAAGGAAGGTATGAAAATTATTAATTTCGATAAAACTCATACTATTTTGGTAAATGTGTCTTTACATGCAAATCGGTTTGAAAGATACAACTGTATACCCGATAAAATTATTGTATGTGCGAATACACTTCATTTATTCAAAGTGATTTCTACTATGTCGAACGACGATACCCTATCTATTTATATTGACAAAGCGGATTACCATGATGGAATCGTTTCTCATTTGGGACTTCAATATGATAATGGAGACATCAAACAATGTTATAGTCAGAAGTTGCGGTTGATTGAACCAGATACAGAGGAAATGCAAGTTCCTGATGTAGAATATTCGACAGCGATTAATATGCCTTCTTCTGATTTCCAAAAGATTATTCGAGATCTCAATGGTATTTCGGACCGTATTGAAATTAAATCGGTTGGCAATGACCTTATTTTTTCATGCGAAGGCGGTTTTGCCAGTTCTCGAATTTTCCGGTCGGAATCAGATGGAAATATGAACTTTATTCAGAAGAATGATGCGTCGGTTGTGTTCCAAGGTGAGTTTTCATTAAAAAGTCTAAGTCATTTTATTAAATGTACACCATTATGTAGTCATTTGGAAATTTATCTTGGAAACGATTTGCCTCTTATTGTTAAGTATGATGTAGCTTCACTTGGAGAAATCAAATTATGCTTGGTCCCATTGCCTCCTGCGTAAACATGTTAAATAATAATTAGTTTATGCTCATTTGTGACGACTTGTCCGATTACGTGCGTTTTTACAACATTCGTGAGTCGAGTATAACATATTTCCACATTCTTACTTGATTTAAATTTTGAATGCTCTTTGCAGCATAAAGCACCTTGTGTAACTATTTTTGATATCTGATTGCGATTATATTTTTTATCAACTGACATTCTCGCGATTACATGACAAGAAGATTCTTTATGAACATGAAACCATAAATCGAATGGTCTGCACATATCGATCATGTCGAAATTATCTTGTGCGTTTTCACCAATATAAAATTCGAGTTCACCGTTGATGGCTGGAATAAATATAGTCTTTGTAATCATAATGATATTGTATATGTATAATTACAATATCATCTACTCATTCAATTTTGTATCAAAACTCCGGTTGATGAGCTTTGAATAGACATCCGTGTTTTGGTAAATTTGGAATGTCCACAATCATATCCGGGTCTTGATATTCACACACAGAAAGCCATATTTTGATAATACAGAAGTTTTTCTTAGGAGATATAGTAATACCGTTGACATATTGATTAGAATCTTTATTTGTACATAACGATTCTCCACAAAGCAAATAAAATAAATGTTTCCAAATATCGGGTACAAGTTTATTCGATATTTTGTATGAAAAACTACCACCTTCCCTGTTTTTTGGGTCTTCCCACATTGGAGAAATTCCATCTCGCATTACAAACAACATGCAGTTTTTTACAACGTTTTCTGTGAGTTTTTCATTAACACGTACTACATTTTCAAGTGTATCGATGGAACTCGCTACTGTAGAGTAGCTTGATAAATCCCATTTTGTATTGTTTGGTAAATGATAATATAAATTCCATTTACCATTCAGATTATGGTGGGTAGGATGACGCACAGTATCCATATATTATATATTTACCCTTAGAATAATAGCAACAATAATCTTTATATTTATTCTGTTATTCTATTTCTTCTTCTTTGATTTCTTCTTTGACTTCTTCTTCTTTGATTTCTTCTTCTTTGATTTCTTCTTCTTTGATTTCTTCTTCTTTGACTTCTTCTTCTTTGATTTCTTCTTCTTTGATTTCTTCTTCTTTGATTTCTTCTTCTTTGATTTCTTCTTTTGTTTTTTTGTTGGACATATCTATTATAGACCATCCATCTTCAGTCAATAATCCATATTGATTGCTGTTTAATGCCAACATATTCATATCGTTATCGATAATATCTAATGTGTATCTGTCATCAAATACATATGATAACGACTGATATTCTAAATATCGTTTCACAAACATAGGCGTAAACACAACATTACCTATCTCATACATAGTTTCGGGAAATTCCATTGCTATCGACGTTTCCATCTCAGGATGTTTGTATGATACACTTAAGAATACACGTTTTGAGGATTTGTGATAAAATTTGTCGTGCTTATGTAGGATGGAGCGCACTATGTATCGGTCACCATCTTTCATTACCACTATAGCATCTACAACATGCATCAAACTAACAATAAGTGACTGCAAAATGTTATAAAAATACATAAACCCAGTTTCGATTTTTTCATTATAAGAGCAATCCGGATTCAAGTCAGTAGACATCATCTGATAATTTTCAATATGAATAAACCGGTTTCCTTTGAATAAATGATTATTTTTGATTAATATATGGGTAGATACCCAATGTTTTTGAAACGGCTCTACCTTATAACTCTCTACGAAACCTCTGAATAGTTTACTGTAATGTACAGTCAGGTCAGATATATCGCGAACAATTGGGAAATTCGTATATGCATATTGATACCCATCGCATATATACATTTGCGTAGTCACGTAGACATCAAACATTTTTAACAAACATGACGATACTTTTTCATTTGTGCTTAGATAGTCATACATGTTTGAAACATATGTGCGTACCAAAATATTACCGACAGTAAAGACTGTATTTATTCCTGTTAACGTCTTCTGAATAAATTCCATATAAAAAATAATAACGAATATTCATTTATATTATTTCATCAATGAATAAAATAAGAAAATATCCACATAGTATAAATATAAAAGATAGTTATGTTTGAAAGAGGGTTATTTGTATTTCGTCGCGATTTGCGCGTAGTGGATAATATAGGATTAAATCAAGCATGGAAACAATGTAAGAAAGTGTATGTATGTTTTATTTTTACACCCGAACAAGTCGTAAATAACCAATTCAAATCAAATAATGCTGTTCAATTCATGATAGAAAGTTTAGATGAATTACGAAAACAAGTCAGGTCAAAAGGAGGCGAATTGTATACTTTTTATGGAAAACAAGACAAAGTGATTTCCAATCTAATAGAAGAACTGAATATCGATTCTATATTTTTTAACAAAGATTATAGCCCATATGCGTTGAAACGAGATAACGCAATCCAGAACGTATGTAACCAAACAGACGTCGAATGCAATATACACGAAGACTATTATTTGTATGAACCCGGAACAGTGATTACAACCACTGGAGATGCTTATAAAAAATATACCCCTTTTTACCGGACTGTCATCGACCTACCAGTTTCACCTGTAGAAAAAGAAGTAAACAAGTCTATTTCAAAAACAACTAAGAAACTATCGAATACAATCTCGTTATCGGACGCGTTTAATCGTTTTACTAAGATAAATAAAGATATATTGGTCCATGGAGGGAGAACAAATGGAGTCAAGTTTCTACAAAATGCGGTGGAACAACAAAAAGAGTATATAAATACACGTGATTTCTTCGAAGGAAAAAAGAAAACATCCCATTTATCGGCGTATATCAAATTTGGATGTGTTTCTATTCGTGAAGTGTATTTTGCATTTAAAAAGAGATACGGAAAAGAACACGGTTTGATTAGTGAACTGATTTGGCGTGAATTTTTTGCACACGTTTTATACGCGTATCCAGAAGTAGTCGGTCAATCTTATCAAGAAAAGTATAGATGCGTTGATTGGTCAAAGAACCAACAGCATATACAAAAATGGAAAGACGGAAAAACTGGTATTCCATTAGTAGATGCTGCTATGAGAGAAATGAACACAACCGGATATATGCATAATAGGGGACGAATGACCGCGGCGAGTGTGCTAATTAAAACCCTACTGATTGATTGGCAAGTTGGTGAAAAATACTTTGCACAGAAACTGACCGATTATGATATTGCATCAAATAACGGAAACTGGCAGGGAATCAGTGGAACTGGCGTTGATATGAAACCCTATTTCCGCGACATGAATCCTTGGATTCAAAGTAAGAAATTCGACGAAAACGCAGAATATATCAAGAAATGGATACCTGAACTGCGCGATGTCCCCGCAAAAGATATTCATTTATGGTATGAAAAATGTAAGGAAGTACAGCACAAAGATATTTCGTATCCTTGTCCTATTGTAGATTATTCAAAACAAAAAGAAAAAATGATGTCTATGTACAAAAACGCCAAACATAACGAGTGTGATTAATATACAGTCATCTTCTCATGACCAAACCGCAGTTTGAGGTCAACGTAAATACCATCAATGACTCCAGCGTCAATCAAGTTACGAATAAAGGAGACATCTTCACTTGTACCCTCCCAAATAGATTGACCCTCCGGACCCTTCTTTTCAAATTTGGTAATGTCGCGGAAAAACCAAGGGTATTTCACACGGTCATCCTCAAGAATTCCATATGGAATCGCCATACAACCCATTCCTGCGTAACCACACTTAACCACGTATTTTTCGGGGGCATCAGTTTTCACGAGTTCCTCGGCGTCCTTCGTACCTATAAACTGAAAATGTCCGTTCTTTACATAAAACTCTTCGTCCCACTTTTCGATACATGCCATTTGCTGTCCTCCGTCCATCGCATACGTACCAGAAACTATTTTATTTTTATTTGCTAGACATCTTTTAATAAGTACATGAAGCATATTACCAGAAAATACCATATCGCTATCCAAAAAGAAGATAACATCATACTTCAACTCTCCGTCGAAAGGCTTCTGATCGGGTCCTCGCATAACATCTGCCCCCAAACAAAGAGTGCGGGCAAAATTTACCTGTGAACTATATGCATTCGCAAGAGCAATATCGTAATGCTCCGCCAAAGACATGACCGCACCCGTCCAGCATTTCAAAAAACGTCCGGAAAAGTTATTTCCTGGAATACACACTACCACAGTGGGCTTCTTTTTCTCAGCGGAGGCGTCAACCAATTTATTCCCCATAGCACTATCCATAAAGTAATAACTAATAGTAAGGTTATTATTTTATATTTGTTTATAAATGTATTTACAGGTCAAGTGAGATAATATTCTTCTCTGACCCGTTTTTACGTTTGTTCTTCTTCGGCATATTGTTATTTTGAATATCCTTCAACGAAGAAATGGACATAAGGGAATCATCGTCTCTTTTCGGCTCACTGTGAATGTTCACCGTGCGTGTTTTCAACCCAGACAAGATATTATCAATATCGGGGTTTTGTGGTCCCTTCATCTCCTGGCGCTTAGGTTGACTGGGTGTTTGTTTAAGTTCACTCGCGGGTTCTAGTCTTACACCGTCTTCTTTAAACATAGCACCTCTACTGGCATTGATATCTGGACGATTGTTCGGAGCAGTTCCACTCATTCCTGGTCTAGGAGGAGGAGGAATATTTTGAGTTTTCATTGGTGCCGGAGGAGGAGCTCCAGTAGGACGACTGTTGTCTTGCATGAAGTTGTTGGCCATAGAAAATCCAGGAGATTCTTGAGACATACTATTTACAGTTGCGTTGGTAAACATCTTCATTAATTCGGGACTCTGTTTGATCACGTCATTAAATGCTGGTGTAGCGGTCGAAAGGGCCTTGTTTGAAAAATTCAATACAGCAGCACTAAAACCAAGACGTAACATCAATGAAATCTCTGGTGCCATTTTACCCCCCTTGTATTTATCGTGTAGCTCAGAAAAAATATCTTCATAGCTGTCCAAGTCCTCGCTAACTTGTTCACCCCAACCATCCAGGTTCAAATCAAATGGATTGAAAATCGCATTTCCATATTCAAGAGAATTAATCGCGGTCATAAACCACCATCCTTGAAGTTTGATACTATCTTTTCGTCGTTTCTCTTCCATTGCGCCTTCATATTCATCTTCAATTTCATCAAACGATGATTCCATGGTGAAATTACCTGAATCTTTCAACATACCTTTGTCTTTCCACTCGTCTAACTTCTTCAACATGAGACGCTTCTTCCTTCGCTTTTCACGCTCACTCAAGTTGGTAGATGGTCTAAACTCCTGGTTTGTTGGAACTTCATTTGCTTTCATGAACCCATCCCAGGTCTTAGTAGAACCCATCATACCAGACGTTGCTTCCCCTAAATTCGCTTCATTCAAATCGTCCAATGGTACTCCAGGTAATCCTGATGTATCTTCTTTCACAACACTCGGTGTATTATTGGAACCGAAATAACCAGAAAACATATTTCCACTGTCTCCCTTTGTTTCGGCATCATTATTTCCAGAAAGTTCATTTAATTCATTTTCCAGATCATCCAATTCTCCTAAATCTAAATTCGCAATATTGGTAGTCTTCTTTTTGTCATTCATTAGTAATTCAATTCCACCACCGAAATTTACGGAAGGGGTATTTTCCTGTCGCTTTAGGTCCAAACTAACGGGTTCGAGATTTGACGATCCAATATCAATAACTTCTTCCATGTCTTATGTTAATGAAACACTATTTATTTTTAAATCATCCGCATAAGTTATTATATTTCGATTTTTGAAGTACCATAAACCTTGCAAGAAAGCATCTGCTAAGTCATCTTGTTTATCTTTCTGTAAGGCATTCGACCAATTCTGAAAATTCAATTCAATAATACGAGAACAATAATAGATACTATCCTTTTTATGTTCTTTATAATTGGGGTTTTGTATAACTGCTCCAGTGGGGTTATTTTTTTTGGGACTATGGTTGTTTATATCTGGGAACTGTTTCAATTTGTTTGCAGATGAGATAAATTCAATGGTGCAGTTATCATTTCTCATAATGAAATACTGAGCAAGCATACCTTGAATGGTCTTCATTCTATTTGCAATAGGAGATATTTGATTTTCAATAATTATATGTGTAACCTCGGGTAAAATACTCACTTTATCTAATAAGTGTTTCATTGCTTTTCCTACTACGACTAGATCGACTTGCGATGCGTTTTTGGTTTTCTTATACGTGATTTTATCCAAACAATTTTGTTCTAAATATGCTTGTACTTCATTTAACATAATGGTTTTGCTACGTTTTGTATCTTTGTCTAAAAATAAAAAATGTCGATTTCCCCATTTGAGAACATCGTCGACTTTTTGCTTTTTAATGTGTGTAAACTGATTTTCTTTTATAGGCAATAAAAATTTACTTGATTTTGCGTGGGTTTCGCAATAACAGTTATTTTCTTTTCTATATTTTGCGTTTTTTCCACATATTTTATTTGATTGTTTTCGACTATTCACCGTTGCATTGCAAGTTTCTTTTACGACAGTATTATCTTCGTTTAAATTCAATACTTTCCAATCCAGAATGTCTATACCACTAGAGCAATCGAATATGCAATATGCCATGTTTTTGATACCAACATCAAAGCTGATTGTTTTCATTCGTAACTGTATGAATAAAAATATATATTTTTGTATATATTTTTGTTAAAATGATAAATTTATCTGCGCAATAATTCATCTTGTGTTATCACAGGCGAAATCTGACGACTATCAAGTTGTTCTCTGGATAAGTAAGTGGTTTTCAAGTCACTCTCAACATGACCAGTCGGTTTGGTCTCATCCAATACACTTTTAAAGGAATAAGGATAGTTGGAAAATCCTTGGACCTCGTTAGATTGAATATTGGGCTGTTGAGAACTTTTCAAGTTATAACCAGTGTCGTTAGCGGACTCAGCAAACTCTTTTGTCATCATATTATCAGCATTCTTAGTTAAATATTGACGATATTCCCAATTGGACTTGATATTGTTTTGTTCCTTGTTCTCTTTATTCATGTGAGATTCAGGTTGCCACGAGGACACGACGGAACGGCCATCGTTCATCATGGGAGGAAAATTGCTGTATTGGTTGTTTGTAGAGTATCCATCATACGAGAGTTGTTTGACTTCTTTTTTGGATTCTTGCTTATTTGCTTTGAAAAACGAAAACATTATTATAATAAAAGATGATATTTTCTTGTATCAAAATAACTCTATTCTAATTCTTTTAATAAATCCAACAATTCCGTCTTTTTTAGCTTGCTTGGATTTGTGCTTAAACCTTTATCGATGACCAGGGCTTTCAACGCTGAATTTGTCATCGACTTATATGCATCCATATTCGATTCATCATATTCATGTACTTCATCGTTTTCTAAAGTAGTTTCCACCTTATCAATTTTGATAGAATTGTTATCGTCGATATCTAACAATAATGATTGCATTGTATCGGGTGAAGGAGATTCCTCGGGATTGATTTCATTCTCTAATTCTACAACCCGATTTTCGGGTTCTAATTCTTCTTCTAAATCTTCTTCAGATGAATAACTCGATTCATCATCGGTTTCATATTCACTTTCTTCTTCGTCTTCTTGTCTAGAATGGTCGTTATAAACTTCTTCATTTGTACTAGTGGTAATATTCACCGGAACACCACCTCCCAGAGTGATATTTTGTTGACGTCGCAATAAATTTAGTTCTTGTACAATATTGTTCATAATTTCAAACATCGTATCGCATCGCTGTTCCATAGTGGTAACTCTGTTCTTAAAATGATAAACCACAAGTAAAATGAGTAAAAAGGTGACTACTAATCCTAAATAAAATACTGAATCCATCATGTTCATTAAAGTCATTTAATATACAAAAATAAAAATAAACTACAAAGCAAACGAAAAATAAAAAAGTTTGTATAATATATAAATGGAAGCAATAAATACCACCGCCCCTAAACTGAATCTATTAGATGGACGATACAATAATCATATGTTGTCCATTGTCTTGATGGTTTTAATTATATTTTCACTTTTAGGAGTAAATATTCTTAATATTTTCGGAGACTTGTTACAAACCATCGTTGATCTATTTGGTCCATTCATTAAGCAAATAATATCTCTGATTGCTTACACTGCTGGGTCAATATTGAACCAGATTAGTAATCTTTTCACGGTGACTGGCACCGCTGGCGTAGAAATTGCCGGTGGAACCACTGATACCGTAGGCGACTTGCTTAAGGATGCTAGTGCTGGAAATTTGCCTGACCGCATTAATTTAGGTGAAACGATTAATCAGTCTTCAGCGCAAATGCAAGACCCAAGCACAGACAATACTACCAATCCTATTCAAAATGCGATCACCTCTCGCAAAGCGCAGTGGTGTTTGGTTGGCGAATTCGAGGGAAAGCGTGGATGTGTTCAGGTTGGCGAACAAGATAAATGCCTGTCTAACCAACTGTATCCCAGTTTTCAAACCTGTTTGAACCCTACTATGACTCAGAACAAACACCCTCTTAAGAGCGAAGCCACAAAGATAGAGTAATACAAACTATAAGTACATAAAAAACATAAGTATTCCGAAATATTCATGTTTTATTTTTATTTATCCAGGTCTAAGCTGTTTGCGTGTATTTATTTCTAGTTTTTCGTAGTTTAGACAATGGCACAACTTCTTGACCAGGTCGCAACAATATATCGTTCTTCCATTCACAATTTATCATGAAATTTCCATTTGGCATTTCAATCGAGCCCATACCGTTTTTTTGTCCGCGTTCCCACGTAGTTTCAATTATCATGCCATCTTCGCAATAGTGCGTTCCTGCACCATGCCACATATTGTCTTTCCATTCACCATCATAAAGACGTGAACTGGAAGAATAATCTAGGCCTTTACCCGTCTTTGTCCCATCATACCAATACCCTGAATAGATCATAATATCATTTTCATATTGGTCTCCTAGTCCATATTGAAGACCATCTACCCAGTCACCTTCATATACCATATCGCCGTTCTCGTCATATTCTTTACCAAAACCACTATAACGATGTTTCAACATAGTACCCTCATATTGTTTGTTTCCGTTTTCGTGATACAACACACATTTACCAGTATACTCTCCCTTCTCTGTAAATTTTCCTTCGTATATCAATACATCATTTTTATATAGTTTTCCTTTCTTCGGCAGAACAAATACATTCGACCCAGTATTGAAATCGTATATACCATAACATTTGATATCTGTTGCTGTATTTACAATATTTACTTCTCCGGTAAAATGGAATGTAATATCTGGATAATCAGTTTCGTCAATATGTTCAATGTAAATATAGTCAACGCAAATATTGTAAGTCATAATGCTTCGTAAAATGCTGTAAGTATTTTCTAACAGAAATAATCATTGTATACAACATTCAATTTTATATGAAAGTTGATAACTATATAAATACATAAATGCTTTATCAAACATAATATGGAGATAATAGATAATATTGATTACAGTGCGTTTCAAGGACAAATGATGGATGAAATTGAGGCTATGATGAAAGATATGATTCAAGTTCAAATATGCAACACTGATGCATATAAGAAATATACATTATACGAATGTATTTATGTAGACAATGTACCGGTAAAGATAACAAATAAGATGGCACTTGAGATTGAATGGTTGATTCATTATGTAAAAGAGACGCATTTGTATTTATATGAAGATTATCGTGACAATATGTTAGAAAAATTTGATAGAATTACTAGTTATTTACCCAAGTTATTTGAGTTATATGATGTATACATTAACAACGACGACTATTATGGTCATCGACACTTGTTCGAACCGATTGAAACACTGAAAAGTATCAAACAAATATTATCTCCGTTTCGCGATTGTGTAAATAGAGAACAATTTGACAATGAGTATATAGATTTGTGTGTTAAATTATTGGAGTACTACAAGTTTAATGCGAATTTTATGATATGTCGTTTACAAGAACTAGAGTTTGATTTAGAATATATGAAAGCAAACCCTGAGCGCATTGAAGGATATTAGTACATTTTTAAGATTACGATATATAAGTACCGTTCAATATAAACTCATTGTATGATGCGTCTACTTGATTTGTTACACTACAGTTTGTTTCAACTAATAGGTTGTTCGAAGTTAGATTAAATACAACTCCATATTCTACATCAGTGAAATCATCACTATAACCGAAAGGGGTTTCTATTGAGATTTTTGGAAGTCCGGTGATGTCATACACAAAGCCGCGCTCTGTAAATACGTTTATATTAGATACTTGAACAGTTCCTCCGTGTACGACTGCTTGAAACGATACGTTAGATTGATTGAAAGAAGTATCTAATAACCGAACATTGAAGGAAGAATCCGTATATGATACATTGGGAACAAGCGTAGACCCCGTATTTAGGTCAATAATATCACCATCATTATACAATACAGAAATATCGAAGGGGTTTATAGTGGACAGACTCAATGATAAGTCATATGTCGCATTAATCGCGCCAGTAGAAAATCCACGTATAAATATTCCGTAAGGTATTTGAAAATTGTATGAATATTGTGGATTTTGTATACCGTATTGTATACCTAGAGTGAAAAGATTGCCGCTAGTGTTGTGTATTACAAATGTATTATTGTCTATATGGTGTCTCCATTCGTCAGTGTCCTCGTCGTTGACAAACGCGAGTGCTTCCACATTGTTCTTGTAATTATAGAGTGGAATGGAATCATCTTTGTATAACAACATAGATGGACCAGGAACATCCGAAGAACTGGTTGGTGAATAGATAATTTGACTATTGTTACAATTAGTATCAACATTTGAAGTGATGGTCTTGTATGAATATACATTTTCACTGATGTCAAATATTTCATTACGAACTTCAGTGACTTCTTGAACAATTGTTCCAGGGTAATTTGAATTTTGGTATTTCCCCGATAATATTTGAGCCATTTTCTGTTTTTTCGTTAAATTATTTCCTTTTGATGCTTGCGCGTTGCCGCTATATTGTAATATTTCTGCTTTTCTCCGCATATCTAACTGTTGTTTCGTATAGTTATTATACGGGGAAGTTTTTTCGAGACGTACAGGCGGTATTGTAAACAACATTTGCTTTCGTCTTTGTAAACATATTCCACTTACGTCAACTGACATATTGTATAATAAACAATACTATATAATATATGCATTTTTAGATTTATTCACCCTTGTGATAATACCAATAATTAGATAAATACGTAAAATAATCCGTATTTAGATTACCATCCTTTACTGTGAGATTCGGTCCCTTACGAACAATAGAGTTAATTTCAAATACGTTCAATGCCGAAGTGTAGTAACGCAAACTAGATAATTTTCCACTGAACCCTCCGTTTTGGCCTACATAGACGTCGCTGTAATTCTGTTTGGGCACATTATTTAATATCATACGCTTAGCCAAGACACCGTTTACATAAATATCTATTACTTGATTTTGCATACGAATTGCTAAATGAATCCATTTTTTAATAGGCATATTATCAATTACTACTGAAGTATTGGAATCGCCATATTTGACAGTATTCATGATAATATGTAGAGTATTTGTTTTGGGTTCCAAATATACACCAGGAGCATTGTTAATAGTGGATAAATTAGTAACAGAATCAAAATTGCCGTCACCCTTGCTGAATATATGTTGATATTTCTCATCTTGAACTCCTAAATCATTCAAATATATCCAAGAAGACCACGTGAACTCAGCACCAGTGTCTTCATTGTTAGATCGAAGAAGAGTGATTGATTCACCTTGCTTCGGATCTTGGCGAATAATCATTGCATTATTTCCATCAACCATTCCATTAATCAGATAAGGGTCATCGGAAGGACCAAATAAGATACTCATCAATATTACGCCTAAATTGAGAAGAACTAACATACCAATTAATACAAGTATAATAAAAGCGAATTTTGCGATGATTGTATTGGATTGAAGAAATCCACTCGTTGCTTCTGGTACAGTAGCCGACTGTTTTGAAAATTCATTGAATGAATCGCTTAGTTGACTGGTTGTGTTTTGTAGTGTGTTACCGATGCTACTTATACCTTGTTGTAAATTTTCTTGGTTTGGTAATTTTTCCATAGCATTTGAGAAATTGTTTGTAAGTTGATTACCCAAGCTGGATGTATTCCCTTGTGGAGCGTTCATATATATTGTTATAATATAATGATAAAAATTATAACCATACAATTATATTATTGATTCGATATAGCTTATTTATATATTTTAAATAATCGAAAAGCGGGATTGCTCTTGCTCATTCTTTAATATAGAAATATCTACACCATATGCAGTCAACATATTCAATAATCGATTGGAACCGTTTCCATCTAAATAAGTTTCCCATACAGTTTTTGGGTCCAATGGAGCAGTCCAGCGCTGGAAACTTGCCAAATAAGCATCGAATTTACCTTCCATATTACCAATCAAAATAGGTGTATCTTCACCAGGGGGCACCTTCGGTATAGTGTTTGTGCCAGTTTTGAAGAAACGTTGCGAACGAATCAATTTACCATCAACATACCCATCCACGAATTGGTTGTCTATATTGACCCCGATACATGTCCATTTCTGAAGAGGGAAATTGTCAGTGATAATCATGGTTTCTACGCTATCATCAGACATCACCATATCCAGTTTCAAAATAGGACCGGATTTGTCAAGATATAACTTCATGTTGTTATCTCTACTAAAGATGGTTTTTTCCACATTATTGTCCCACGTGTTTACATACAACCACAAAGTATATCCATAACGAGAATTCGTGGGTTTTTGAATGGAAGTAAGAGGTGCCTGAGGTTGTCTTAAGTTTGCACTCGAACTAAGATTGGAAGAACGGTTCGATAAGAAGTAATACAAAACATAAATCAATAAAATAATAATAACTCCTAAAACAATGACTGTTGTATTCATATTTATATATTTTATGGTTATAAAAAAATATACAAATTAGTCCATTCGTAAAAAGAATAGTTTCTTCAAGCTATTCCAATCAAACATATCTTTTGGAATTTATTTTGTTTCTACCGGAGGGTTCTTGTATGCAAGTAAATTATATTCATTCAATATATTTCTCTTGGATAAAGGCGTTTTGTAATAATTCACATTGCATATCGCGCCATCCAATCCGTCTTTTTGACCAACGGTGATATTATCATAAGGATTAAATTTGGGTCCTATATTATGTAATAATACGATCTGTGTTAATTTTCCATTCATAAAGACATCTAAGTATTCAGACGAATAATTGAATACAAAATGGTTCCATTTTTGTTTGGTAATTTTCAGTTTGATTTTTTCTTGTTGTTTGCCATCGCGATTGCTGTAATAGATGACCAAATTATTTCTACCGTGGGGTTCATCATTCGCATTTTCATATACTACATGTGGAGCACCATTCGCATAATTCAATATATTTGTTTCTCCAGAATATGCTTTGTAGTTAGAACCCTGTTCGTTCAAATATACCCAAAAAGAGATAGCATAGTTATTACGATAAAGAGGAGTTGAGTCATTTTTGTCAATGTGTTCCATTCGCAATTGTTCACTTCCGGAAATCACATGTGAATCATCTAAAAATAGCATGTCTGGTAACAATTTAATACCCTTTTTCATGAACAACGCTTTTACAATTTTTGGTAAATAAATATACAACAATATCAATACTAATTCAAAAACAAACAGATAAAATACGGTGTTGGTTGTAGCGTTGAACTCTTTCTTGATGTAATTGACAAATTGTAATATGAGGCATGGGATATAAAATAAGAATTGCGCAATCAAACCGGGTAGTCCTTCAAAACGTTTGATGTATTCTCCCAAAAAATAGAATACGATTGATAATGACACAAAAAATAACAATACGGATAAGATGGAAGATACATAACTGATTGTTCCGGTCGTTTGTTGTGAAAATTGGAAATAATAGTACATGAGTAAACCACTAAATGCGATTAACGTTATATAATACAATGGTGTTGTTATCCAATTATTTACACTTTGGCCAGGTTGTAAAAACACGTTCAACCCATATGCGACTAATAATATAACGGGTATTGCTAACCAAGCAGTGTCGAATGTCATCGACATGGAATAATCTGAAGTAAATAACATGAATACAATAAATATAGTCATAATTAAAATCATAAATCCGTGAGAAGCTATCGCATTTTTGACGACTGGTTGATTAGACGCCAATTTTGCTTGTTCTGCTAACATTTTATTTGCTTGATCAATCGATGAAGAGACTGTTTTATTCAATTTACCAAATAATTGAAATCCTGTTTCTATATAATCGGGTTCTCTTGTTTCATTCATTTATAATGCTAATATATTATAAATGGATATTTTATTCAATTCGCCCTATTACAAGTTTTCCATCGCAGTTTTCTTTCCGTGACATTCTCGACATAAAGCAACTAAATTATCTACATGATTACCTCCACCGTGTTCTAATCTAACCACATGGTCCACTTCAAACCAAGCGCTTAACTGTGTCTTACAGTCATCACAAGACCAATTTTGTCTGGATGCTACGAATTTTTTCTTTGTTTCACTTACAGACCTTTTTGTTCCGGTTTTTCCCGAATTCATCATGCGTTGCTCTCCTTTGTATTCTGGTGGATTGGTTATCGGGATAATCGGGTTGGTGGATTTATCTTGAAAATAAGAATGCTTTGTCGTGAAATCAAGTATAGGCGAGATCATACTGGTTGTACTTTTATCTACAGGTAAGTATTTTATATAATCGTTTGATGTCATTAACATTTCACGTGCTCTAAGAGGATTATGTTTTACAACGTAATAGAAAAATAATGCGCCCAAAGCGACTCCGCCCATTTGGTAATATTTCTTCCAAGTCATCATTATTTTCACATATTTACCGTCAGTATAGATGTTTGCTATGATAAATCCAGCGATTAATAATATAACTAATTCTATTCTCATTTAACATACCATTAGATTTAATTTATCATGCTTATTTGTTGATTATTCACTATAATACTTATAAATCATTACAATTAGAAACAAAATGAATGCAAAATGAATGTATCTGGATTTGAATCGAATATTATCTAAAAATGATATTTTCTTGGGTTTGTATTGTTCTCGGTACATGTCCAATGCGTTCGCTAGTGATACTTCTTCTTTTCCTAACATTACATTGTATTTATTGTGTACAAAATGCATCCAGCGCACTAATGAATCGCGATTATCTAAATAAGGTGAGACCGGATATTTGTCTAGTATTTCACTAAATTTGTTTCCCATTTCCTCGTTCGGTATAAATAGCGGCATATTGGTTAATAATTCATAGTATTTCTTTTTAGTTACCTCATTTGGTGTTAATGGATAGAACTCAGCAATAGTATGTAAGAAAAACCAATAATGAGGTCCCCACGTGTCAGCATCGAAATTCATAAATTACAATATATATATAAAGATTACTTTTTTATACTACTGAGATAACCCAAACGTTCTTTATTTTTAATGAGTTCAGATAATTATTGCAATAATTGTGGAAAAGACGGACATTCTTATAGCCAATGCAAAATGCCTATTACAAGTGTAGGTGTGATTGCTTATCGTATTCATAATAACCAAAAAGAATATTTAATGATACGCAGAAAAGATACGCTGGGATTTATTGATTTTATGAGGGGAAAATATTCAGTAAACAATAAGGACTATATAATGAATATGTTAAAACAGATGACACAAGACGAAAAAGAAAATTTGGATACATTGAGTTTTGATGATTTATGGTTATCTGTTTGGGGTAGTCATCGATTGTCGAATCAATACAAACAGGAAGAAAGTATATCTAAAAACAAATTTCAATCCATGAAAGATGGAATTTACAACAAGCAACAATTCTATAATTTACATATATTAATTGAGGAAAGTAAACAATATACTTTATGGAAGGAGCCCGAATGGGGATTTCCCAAAGGACGTCGCAATTTCCAAGAAAAAGATTTCGATTGTGCGTTACGAGAATTCAAAGAAGAAACCGGTGTCCCTGTTGATTATTTACATAGTATTCAAAATATTTTCCCATTTGAAGAAAACTTTACAGGTTCGAATTATAAATCATACAAACATAAATATTACATTACTTATATGGATTATGAGAAAATGATTATACCATATAAATATGATAAGATGGAGGTAAGTAAAATAGAGTGGAAAACCTTAGAACAATGCATTCAATGTATTCGTCCTTACAATTTAGAGAAACAGAACATGTTGACGAATTTAGATAATATGCTAACTTATCACAAACCAGTATTATTTTATTAAAAAACAACAGAAATATATGTTTATTCTATATACATATATTTACCATTCATGCCACGAAATACACAAAAAGTGAAATCCAATGAGTCGAAGCGTGTGACTAAAAAGAAGAAATCTATCGAAAAAATCGCAGAAATTCAACCAATGGATGTAAGTGATCGAAATTTGTTAGTTGATGCTGCTTTGAATGAAATAGCAACAGCATTGGATGAGCGCAGCAAACCGACAGAACAAAAAGACGACAAGAAAAATCAAAGATGTCCTAAGGGACATCGTCGCAACAAAACGACTGGTGAATGTGAACCAATTGAAAAGAAACCGCGTAAGTTAATCGAAGGTTGTAATTATGAATATAAAATGGAAACACCTGTAGAAATTGCTCGTGGAGATGAATTGAGAAAAAAACCGATTAAAGAATTGCGAACCAAATTGATTGTTATGCTAGGCATTGATGACCCAAAAACAGAAAGTGTCTTGGGTGCACGTCTTAAACCACAATTTATTAATTGGATTGTGTGCCTAGAAAAGAAAC
>Ga0233436_1000156_pt1 | contig 81204 bp, 85 predicted proteins | sample SI_122_August201_2_FD_182723 | JGI IMG/M metagenome (GOLD analysis project Ga0233436, IMG submission 182723) | Seawater microbial communities from Saanich Inlet, British Columbia, Canada - SI_122_August2016_150_MG | ecosystem: Environmental > Aquatic > Marine > Inlet | place: Canada: British... | reverse complement strand
TGCTGAACCCCTGATTTTATTAGGCCCTACCCGACTCATCAGGCATACAAAGATTAGAGCAAAGGTCAATCCATACGATCCTGCATGGGGGGACTATCTCAAAGCCCGTTGGAAACGAAAACAACTGTTGGGTGTGGCAACACGCCTTATCAATGCTTGAGCCCTGTGAGGTGAAAGTCTCACGCAGGGTTCTGAGGGGGCTTGGGGCTGGCAACAGCCCCCGGCTACCCGGCGATAAACCGCTTATTTGGGGTGTTAATCCGGCCTATTTGGTTGATTGTACCCTTTTAATCATATTACTGACATCGGCGGATGTATTTATAGTTGTAAGGTGTACATCAGGATGCTTGTTTGTGAAAACCCTGAATGCCTCATCGGCAAAGGCTTGACCGATTTGAGTGACACCTTTAAAATCCAATATCACCTCAGTAAACCTGTCAAATCTTGATATAAGTCTCTTTGCCTGTGATCTTGAAAGTAAAGATTCTCCCTCGTGTTGCATAAGCGCAACAGGAATACGAGTTTTATGGAAACTCGGATCTTTATCTGGGTCTGCGTATTCATTAAAAATTTCTTTTAATAAGATGGCAGAATCTTTTTTAATTTCCATATGAACGGTCGTCCCCGGAAGATCACTTCTTTCGTCAAACAAGAACCCATTATCATTTCCAAATCCGACGAAGCGTAACTGGTGTGAAAAAATCAAGAAGGTATCAAACACTCTGGAAGTGAAAAATATACCTTCTCCGGAGTGATTTTCAGGATCAGAAGTAAATTTGCCCTTTGCCAGCTCTAAAATTGCCTGCTTTGGATGTTCCAAGCCCAGCGTTGTTTTAATTTTTTCAAAAATCCCAATTCCACTATCAGATACTTGTATTTTAAGATTCAAATAATCTACAGATAACTGAATAGTTAAACTTCCAGATTCTGAATGATCAATCACATTGTTGACCATTTCTGTGAAACCATATTGGCAAATTTCTTTTACATTGCTCTTAATGTCTTTCAATAAGGGTGCCATATCCTTTGTCCACAGTATGTCTTCCTCTAATTGATTATTTTCATACCTCCAATTGTAAACGGTTTCAACCAATTGGTAATTGGGCGATCGATTTGATCCAAGCCGTTCAATAATTTTATCTTCAACCAGTTCATTTATATATTTATATACAGTTGGCCTTGTAATTTGAAAATGGCTGCAAGTGATTGATGTTAAAATGTTTGGGTTGTGTGAGACTTTATTAATAATAAAGGTTTTTATCATTTTTATGACTTCTTTTGTAAACTTCATTTTGTTTTCCTATATTTTATTGTAATAATAAACAGTATGGTTTAAATTTAATGATAAACATTAAATTACAATTTATAAAATGTAAAGTAAAAATAAACAGAGCATATTTCCTGACAATTTTTTTTTGGAAAAAGTTCAAAATGGCATTTTGCCAAAAAAAAGGTAAAATTTCTTTTAATTAGGAGAATAGACGCTTATTGGCACCTTCTAATTATGTGAATTCAATTCCTGATACCAACAAGAAAAATGCACCGGGCCGTTGAACAAACCGCTGCACGTTGACAAGATAGTGAGCTAAACATTATATAAAACAAAAGACAGGAAATATAATTATGGAAAAAGAAACTTACTGGTCCAAGTTTGCTGATGATCTGGAAGAAAGAACCAATTATGTGGTCGGCAAAAATGATATAGAGACAATAAAGACTGTTCTGGCAGAACAAAAAAATCTGGGCAAAACGCTTGAGCTGGGTTGTGGTAATGGAACCTATTCCAAAGTATTAATTCGTGAAGCCGACTACCTCGCTGCCACTGATTTTTCTGATGAGATGGTTGCTGTTTCAAAAAACCGGCTTAAGGGTATTGAAAATATCAGTGTTGAAAAAGCAAATTGTTTCAATCTTTCATATCCTGATTCCAGTTTTGATACTGTTTTTATGGCAAATCTTCTACATATTATTCCAGAGCCTGAAAAGGCTGTGACAGAAGCCAAAACAGTATTAAGCAAAAAAGGGAAACTGATCGTTATAAGCTTTACTACTGAAGGAATGACTTTTTTCAGCAGACTTGGAATGGTATATCGATATTTGAAAACCTATGGAAAACCACCCCCCGCTGCACAAACGTTAACCGTTCAGAAAACTTCAAAAATGTTGGAAGAATGCGGATTTAAAATTAAAGAGGCAAAGCTGGTCGGGAACAAATCAAAAGCCATTTTTCTTCGCGCAGCTGTATATTAGTCACACGCGAACCGCCGTTTTTATGATTCGCTTGCCGTTGAAAGAATAATTGAGGTCAGAGTAAAATTAAATAGACTATTATGAGCCCTATAAAATACAAACATCCCATTGAACTGTTTATGGAGAAAATGCAGGTAATCTTATGATCAATTAATCCATGGTGTTTATTTTTTCAAGATTAATTTTTAAAAAGATCATCAACAGAGTTAACAGTATGAAGCCCTTTGCCATTGTCTGCATCCATAAGGGTTTTTGCCGTAGTATCGCTCGGAATTTTTAATTCAAACGGAATCCCGTTATGAAGGGTTATTTGTGAAAGATACATTGAAATAGCCTCTGACATTGAAATATTTAATTTTTTTAATATTGCTTGTGCGTGTTGCTTTATAGCCGGATCTATACGGGTTTGAATCACTGCTGTTTTTGCCATGATTCCCTCCTTCTCAAAAAGATTTGTATTGATGATGTCATTACAATAAGCATACACATTGTTATTGAAATATCAAGCAAATATTTACACACAAATATTTCCGGTTAGGCTGGGCATCAAAGAAATACATCATACAGGTAATTGGCGTGGTATTTCCATCGACGGCTGCCAATTATGATGGTCAATTTTGCACCGGGAGGTTTTAATTTGATGCCACGCCGTATTGTATCTTTGAATAATTATTCAAACAAAGAAAATGCTGACACATAAACCGCAGATTTTCATGTCAACCTGGTCGCAGGGATCGGGATGGATAATCGGCTGATAATATGTTACCGCTGAAGCTCTATCAGAGCGAACTGCTTAACGTTCGTTATACGCAATTCAAAAAATATTTTTCTAACGGAGAATAAGGAATGACAGGCTTTCAAAGGGGTACAAATTTATTTTTTTCTTTATTATATGAGAAGGACAGTATTGTGTTTTCTCCACTCCGTTTCGAAAATCTTTTATATGACAATAAGTTATTGTAATCATAAGGATTTCAAGGCTATGCTTAAAAAAGAAATCAAAGGCGCCCCAAGGATACACCTAAGACTACCAAACGCAAATGTAGTGCTGTATGGTGTATTTGATACTATAGTTTCGAAAAATGCATTAGAAAAAGCAGTTTTATTTTTATCTGATAAACACAAACTTTTGAATTGCCATATTGAAACTGACAAGGAAAACAAAGTGTGGTTTGTAATTGATAAAAAATTATCACCTGAAATTAATACGCTCAAATCCAAAAACATAAACGAGATAATCAAAAATGAACTTAAACATCGTTTTGATTTTGAAAAAGGCCCCTTAATTAGATTTACCCTACTAAACCAAACAGAAACAACCCTAATAATAAACTGTCATCATGCTATTTGCGATGGACTGTCTCTTATGTATCTTTTTAAAGATATTATGAAAATTTTATCTGGAAAGGACATTAAGATAGAACAAAAAATGCCAGTTTTTCTTGAACCCGAAAATATTCCGCAAAGGCTGGGCAATCCAATTTCTAGATTTTTCATTAGCTTAATCAATAAAAAGTGGAGTAAGAAGCACATTAGTTTTTCAAATCAATTACATCAGGAAATGCATACTAAATTCTGGAAGGAATATAAGTTTCAAATAATCCCTTTTAAATTCACAAAAGAAGAAACAGCAAATATTGTTTCGCAATGCAAACAAAATAATGTTTCAGTTACTACAGGACTGGTTACTGCCTTCTTATACGCGGAAAAACAACTGTTTGAGCAAAAAGACTATTCAAGCAAAGTTATAGTTACCGATAATCTAAGAACTCATCTTAAAAATCAGCCCGATGAAAGTATGGGGTTTTTTATTTCGACTTTGAGGCCCAATCTGGAATACAGCGAGAAAAAAACTTTCTGGGAAAACGCACAAATATTTCATAAAAAGATTAAGCGACTTTTAGAAAAAGAGCTTTTTAAAAATCAACTGATCGGTCTGTTTTCTCCAAAATTTTTGGATATAATGATGCTAAATTATTTCGGGCAGAGAGAGGATAAGCTGGTTAAAAAATTGTTAAAGAAAGCGGGAATGTATAAATTAAATTCAACATTTACTATTGCAAATTTAGGGATATTAGAAATAGCTGATAATTTAGAGAAGCTTAAAGTAAAAACATTATTCGGTCCAATGGCAATTTCTAACGCAATGGAGAAATATATAGGCGTTCTAACAATCAACAATGAACTACATTTTTCAATATGCTTTAATGAAAACAATGTTAATCAAGAATCAATCCTTAAAATGAAAAAATTAATATCACAAATACTTGATGAGAATAGGTGTCACATCTCGAATTGTGAATTATAATTCTGGAGACGAAAAATAAATTTCAACAAACGAAAATGCACCGGATTTCACCAGTTATTTTGGTGTTAGGCTTAGAATCTAAACTTTTTCATCAAGTTTTCTTAAGGTCAGAAAATAAAGTCCTGCAACGATAACGCCTTTGAACAGACTGCTTATACTGACGCACCACCAGATTCCGTCATATGTATATGTTGTAAAATTAATGACAAAAAGTGCTGCAGGAATTCTAAGCCCTGTAAAAACAAAACTTGTAAAGGAAGGCTGTTTTGTTTTTCCAAGACCGTAAAAACCGCCGGAAGATGTTATTTCAATACACATGAAAATTTGTGAAACAGCAATAATTTTAAGATACAAAGCACCTGTAACAATCATATCATGTTCATTTGAGAACAAAGAGAAAAGTTGTTCTCCCAAAAAGAAGAATGCTATTGTAGCAATGAGCCCCAGGCTTATGCTCAAAAAGAGAATAACATAATACCCCTGCTTGATTCTGTCATACTTTTTTGCACCATAGTTCTGGGCGGTAAATGCTGAAAGGGCTGCGGAAAAACCAAGTGCAGTATTCCATGACAACGCTTCAATACCTGCACCAATATTCTGGACACCAAGGGGGATGGTTCCATATGCTGAGACAATCCTTGCGATACACATTGAAAAGATACAAAATGACATATGTCCTATGGCTACAGGGATACCAATCCTTAAAATCCTTTTTACAATCTTGATTCTAAGCGACACAAACAGCTTAAGGCGGGGAAGAACAGATTCTGGTGACTTTAGTTTGAAAACAAAGATTGAAAATACCAGTATATTGGACATCATTGTCGCAATTGCAGCCCCTTTTATTCCAAGCTCGGGAATAAACCAGAGCCCGAATATCAAAATGGGATCAAGAACCATATTTACAATCAAGCCTATGGAATTTATATAAAAGGGAGTTTTACTGTTGCCAAATCCCAGATAGACCGAACTCATAACCGGGTTGATTACAGCAAAACACATTCCAATTGAAACTATTCTAAGGTAATGGACGCCTTTTACCATGACTTCCGGTTCCAGCTTAAAAAAATTAAGAAGACTGCCCGCAAAAAAAATAATAAGTAAATTTATAATAAATGAAGCAGATAACCCTATGGTCAAAGCATTCTCAGCTACCTGTCTTGCTGTTGAAAAGTCTTTTTTCCCCACAGACTGGGCAACAAGGGTTTCTGTCCCTGATTTTGTAGTATAAAAAAGACTCATCATAAGCCACATGAAAAATCCAGCTGTAGTTGCTGCCGTAATGGCCACCGATCCTGTGCGGCCGAGCCATACAACATCAGTAAGATTATAGGCCATCTGGATAAATGATGTACCGATAATGGGAAAAGACAGCTTAATAATCTTTGCCGCTATAGGGCCTGAAGTTAAATTTGTTTCTTTTTTCATTATTTGATCTTTAATAAAAATAAAATTACCGGCGGGAATCAAGCTAAAGGCTAAAAAAACTTCTTATAATTAAACCGGAGCCATTAGATAACAGAATCCATGGGAAATAAAAAGATCATGTTGATCCTCCCGGCAAAAAACTGGTAACACTAGAGCAAAGTTCTTTAACTCATAATAAAAAACCGGTTTTTGAAGACAATGGGCCTATCTTGACAAGTCGCTGCACGTAGACAAGCTAGTGAGCTTCATATGCGGTGTAATCAATGAATGAAAAAGATAATATTCAAAAGCACCAAATAATCATGAAAAGGCTTTCCATAAAAAATGGCCTTTTACCCGCCGCAGACCCTGAAGATGGTTGTTCACAGCGGCTGCTCCATATTGGAATACCTGACTACGTTACAATTAATGCAAGTATTATGCTTGACTTTATTACAAAATCAGTGTCAAATGTCTCTTACCTTATACCAATCAACAAATGAGAATCCAATGTTTAAAAGAGATATCTTAAAAAAATTATCAGGATGGGCAGAGGAAAAAGACCAAAAACCATTGATTCTGAGAGGTGCAAGGCAAGTAGGAAAAACAACTGCTATTCACCTTTTTTCAGAACGATTCAGTCAATATCTATATTTGAATCTTGAAATAAAAGAGGAACGAACCATTTTTGAGCAGGACTATCCCATTGAAGATTTACTGCAAGCTATTTTCTTTTATAAAAATCAAGTGAAGCATGAAGGTGAAATTTTAATATTCATAGATGAGATTCAGGCTTGTCCAGCAGCTGTCTCTTATCTTAGATATTTTTATGAAGTATTTCCCGATATTTACGTTATTGCAGCCGGATCTCTTTTAGAGACACTTATTGATACCCATATCAGCTTTCCTGTCGGCAGAGTGGAATATCTTGTGATGAAACCTTTGAGTTTCAAGGAATTTTTAAATGCTTTATCCGAAACAGCCAGTCTGGACATTCTTACAAAAAACATTCCAGCCCCTGATTTCGCACATGAGAAGCTAATGAAATTATTTCAAACCTATTCGATCATTGGGGGCATGCCGGAAATCGTTGAAAAATATTCCGACCAGAAAGACATCATAGCTCTCAACAGTATATTTGACAGCTTAATCGTTTCTTATCTTGATGACGTTGAGAAGTATGCTCGAAACAGTACAATGGTTAACGTAATTCGACATGCCGTTTCAACTTCATTCTATGAAGCAGGCAGCAGGATTAAATTTCAGGGTTTTGGTAATTCCAACTATAAATCAAGGGAAATGGGGGAAGCATTAAAAGTATTGGAAAAAGCGATGTTGATTTACCTTTTATACCCTTCATCCTCTGTCAGTCCTCCTTTGCTGCCAAACATAAAAAAATCGCCAAGACTCCAAGTCCTTGACACGGGAATGCTGAACTATTTTTCTGGATTTCAAAAAGATCTGTTCGGGGCCAATAGTATTGATTCTGTCTATCAGGGGAAAATAGCAGAACATATTGTCGGACAGGAACTTATCGCTGTTGAAACATCTCCTTTATTCAAATTGTATTTTTGGAACCGGGAAAAGAAACAATCCAATGCCGAAGTTGATTACCTGATTCAATATGAAGGGTTGCTCATACCCGTTGAAGTAAAATCTGCTGCAACGGGTCGGCTACGCTCTCTCCATCAGTTCATAGACCGCGCACCTCATAAATATGCCGTAAGGATTTATTCCGGAAAACTAGAAATTAATCAAATCAAAACTCTTAACGGAAAAGAGTTCTTACTGCTAAACCTCCCATTTTATTTAACTGGTTCTATTGCAGGATATTTAAAATGGATGATATCCAATGACAAACCAACCCAACAAGCCAAATGAACCGGGCAAGTCGGTTTCACTTAAGAATATCGAATCAATAAAAAAAATGATTCCCGCAATTAAAACAAGTGTTTTAAAAGGCATTGGTCATATGCCAACAATGCAGGATTCAGGGAAATTTAATGCAATTTTATTGGAGGAATTATCAGAGTCGTTCGATAAATAGATCTCAACAACGAACATGCTACCCGGCATAAAACCATAGATGTTCATGGGTTATGCGAAAACAAAATTTAGAATAATAGAAGTGTATTGAAAGTATGAGTAATGAGCAAGCGAATAATCCATTGCATGGCCTTACGCTCGAGAAAGTTTTAACGAAGTTAGAAGAGCACTACGGTTGGAATGAATTGGCTCATAAAATCGATATAAATTGTTTTAAGAGCGATCCATCGATCAAGTCATCACTAAATTTTTTACGTAAAACCCAATGGGCTAGAGACAAGGTAGAGAGTCTGTATATTTCAACATTTGTAAAAGAATCCCCTTGGGGTAAATCTAAATAAGGGTTGCTCAATTCAATAATGGAATTTGTAGAAAACGATAAACATCTTGCGCGTAAATACGGGGGAATCTTACTACGGGGGGTTGGCTATAACTGGAACAAATCAGCTTTATCTGCCCGTTGAGATACAGAAAATGCTTCAAGGTTCCGGCAAGATAAGGATTCGGCTGCTGTAAAATCAATGACAGAGACCGCAATCAAAATTCAGGTATCAGATATCTTTCTTGATGAATCCATTTATCCCAGAGAAAATATTCGGAGAGCGGAGGACACCCTACTTAATTCTAACAACGCACATTCTGACGTTGCGACAAGTAAAGTCGCTTTTAATATTGTTGGGCATTGACCCAACCTGCTGTATTACCGGCAGTTTTCTATTTCGGCGTGCATTATCAGTAATGATTTTGTGCGGAGCCCGAATGACAATGAAACCCTTGGCTTTTGCCTGGAGAGGGATTCGTGAGAGGAACTCAACTCTGGAAGCATTAATCCGGATGGGAGCTAGGAATGGTGGTATGCGTAACATATGTGAACTGTTATTAAACGTCGTTATGTTGAACAGGCCAAAGATGCTGATAGGCCTGGGCCAAAAAGGCAAGAGGTATGGATAGAGTGTTCGTCAGTCGCTCTACGTATTCTATGATTCCTCCGGCGGACAAACAGGCGCTAACCCATCGTGTATTAAAAGTGGAACTTGGTAATCCCGTATTTCTCCTTCCTTGGAAGGACAGCAAACCGCAAGGTTGGCCTATGGGGATGCGGGTAAAGGAAGTCAGAGAAAGCGAATGCTGCCCTGTAATGGGGCAGATACGGGTTCAAAATTTGCCCGGCCACGAAAGTGTGCAGACTTCTGACACGGCGTTGAATCACGTGAAACGATTTGAACGGAATTACCGTACTGGTGTGGATGATAGTAACAGCGATGTTACTGACGGCCGTACGGGCTTGAGAAAGCACCCCGTATACAACCGCGTATTGTGAAGGCAGTTTTTGACTGCCGGGTGTCGCAAGATGCCTTACCAATGTTTGAGCCGGATGAGGTGAAAGTCTCACGTCCGGTTCTGAGGGGGCTTGGGGCTGGCAACAGCCCCCGGCTACCCGGCGACAAGCCGCAGATGTTTAAAGTTCAACTTTTTTATCTTGATTTAAACCTTAATATGGACTAAATTTAGGTCAATTTAATTATGGAGGACAAGATGAAACTAAGCGAATCTGTAAAACCCATAAGCTATTTTAAAGCACACGCTTCAGAAATTATTCGACAAATCGCTAACCGTCAACAACCCATGGTTATCACTCAAAATGGGGAAGCCAAAGCGATTCTCCAGGATATTGTTCAATATGAGCAGACCCAGGAAAGCCTTGCCATGCTAAAAATGCTGGCCCAAAGCAGAAATAGCCTCAGAAATGGGGATCACAAACCTGTTGCCGAAGTTTTCAGTAATTTGAAAAAAAAAATCAGGGAAGACCAATCTGAATGAAATACAATGTTCATATTATCTCTGATGCGGAAAAAGACCTTTTTGAAATTTATGACTATATAAAAAAAGCCGGATACCAGCAAACCGCGGAAACAATTTTTTCAAAAATGGAAACAGCCTGCCGCAACCTGTCATTCAATCCGGAAAAAGGTCATTATCCCCCAGAACTTCAACGAATTGATGTGTATGAATATAGCGAAATCCATGTAAAAGTTTACCGCATTATTTACCAGATCATCGAGTTAGATGTTTTTATCCATTGCATTCTCGACGGCAGACGGAATATCCCGGAAATACTTCAACGACGTAATTTGAGATAGGACATTTTACCACACCCTTTTTTTACTGAATATAAAACAGGGAAATGCGGACTGGAAAAGTTATGGGAAGGGGTCTATGCTTGATCCTTGCTTGAAAATTCAACATGCAACATGCACCGGATTTCACCGGTGATTTTCCAGTTAGAGCGCCAAGCGAAGCTTGGTACGTCTTACAGGGTGCAAGTCCCTGTCGGGAAAACCGAACGTCCGGGGCTGTGTAGGGGTGTCGGGTAACCGGCATTCCTGCCACAACGCGAGAAAAACGAATACGTGATATGAAAACTCAAATTATAAGATTATTGATACTTCATTTCTGTTTATTTGCTTTTTGCACAGTACTGAGTGCTGATGAAATTTGCAGGACTTTCCACCTGTCAAAAGAGCTTCAAGTCAATCAAATATCTGAAGACACTTTTTTAGTCACACACCGTTTCCCTTGGCCCGCAAACTCATTACTCGTTAGATATCCAAATAAGTTCATTGTCTGGGTTGATACCCCATATACTGATAGCGCTACAGAATTAGTGTGGAATTGGATAAGATCTCGAGATTGGAAAGAAAAGTTGATTGAGGTTAATACTGGCTTCCATAATGATAATCTCGGTGGCAATGGATTCTTACTCAATAAATCAGTTGATATCTACGGCACGGATCTCATTGTAAAAATGTTGAATGATCAATCTGAAAATACGAGATTCCAAATTCTAAAGTGGCTTAAAAAACCAAAGTTCAAAAAATATCATGATATACATTCCACAGCGAAGTATTATCCACCAGATAAAGTAATCACGATTAAACCAAACGAAGGCGTTTATTTGCTAAACGGGTTATTTGAAGTGTATTATCCAGGTCCCAGTCATACCAAAGACAATTTGATTGTTTACTTTCCAGATAAGAAGCTATTGTTTGGTGGTTGCGCTGTGAAATCTATCAAATCCAATAATATAGGTTTTACAGGTGACGCTGTGATATCCGAATGGCCAAAATCTTTAAATAAAGTCTTAAACAGGTACAATGATGCCTTGCTTGTAGTCCCAGGTCACGGAGAGGTTGGTGGGCTTGAGCTAATAAAACACACTTTAGAGCTGTTCTGAATCAAACAGATATTTCGCTAAAAAATTACTTAATGCTAAGTAAGCGGCGTTTGTTTTGTGCTTTGATAAAACAAACACAAACAATGATAAAAAAAATCATGTACATCTCGCATTATGCATATTTGCAGTTTATGGCTGCAATTATACAAAAGCGTCAGAAAATGCATCTGAGCTGGATGTTAGTTTCGAATGGACTAAAAAGTCGGATTGTTCGAACATATCACCGGCAATCATTGTTGATAAAATCCCTAACGAAACAAAAGGTAACACCATGAAACTCTTTCAGATATGGCTTAATCTGCCGGCTGAAAAATAAAATGGTGGATCCACACTACAAGATGCTCTGGCGTGAAGATATTCCCGTTTTTGTATCGGAGGACCAAAAAACAGAAATACTTACCGTAGCCGGGAGGTTAGAAGACATAGAGGCACCTTCGCCACCGCCTAAATCATGGGCTGCTGGTATCTTAAGTAATCTTGAGGGATTTGCTGACACTTATCGTCATGGTGTTCTGTTTTATACCATGGTTTTGTTGCTGACTGTTTCAGGTATGACCATAGGTGGAATAGTACCTGCATTATTTAAGGTTACCAATTCTCAGATAAGGGCTGTCTCCCTTGAAACCGGATTGAGAAATGCATCTCTTGCCATGACAATTGCTCTGTTAATACAGGATTCCATGGGAGATTTTCACTCCTCAATGTTCTGGGTATCAGGAATGTTTGGATTATCAATGTATTTACCCGGTCTTATCGCTATTAAGATTTATCTAAAAATTTTTTGCCTTACTTGGCTCATAATTTGATACAAATTATACCGATAACTTCTTCAAGTAATATTAAAAGGTTGCACGGTCTTGATCATTTGCGGGCAGCAGCTATCGTGCTTGTGTTATTGTTCCATTACGAATTTTATTACGGTGTACCTGAATGGTTAGAGACGTTCAGTCGTTTTGGGTGGTCGGGTGTCGACCTGTTTTTTGTACTGAGTGGATATCTGATTGCCGATAAATTATTTCGTGAATTGAATGCACGAGGGAGGATTAACTTTAAAGGATTTTATTTGAATCGATTTCTGCGCATTATTCCCGCCTACGTAGCCGTTGTTGCATTATATTTTTATTTTCCTAATCTACAGGAAGGTCGTGGATTGCAGCCATTATGGAAATTTTTGACTTTTACACAAAACATCTCCATCGATATTTTTAAGAATACTTTTTCACATGCATGGTCATTGTGTGTGGAGGAGCATTTCTACTTGCTGCTCCCGATTCTGCTTTACTTTATATTTTCAAAAAAAATGACACACCGGGCAATTTATTTCTTTATCGCTTTTGCTGTATTGGGAGTATTGATTCGATATTCTATCTGGGAAGCATTTGTTGCGCCCGCCTACGGAAGAACAGGAATAGGGATTGCGATTAAGAATATTTATTACCCAACATACGCTCGTTTAGACGGATTATTGGTTGGGGTGGCGATTGCCTCTATTTTTAGGTACAGCCTTTCGCTTAAAGAAAAAATTGTGAAACATGGAAATATGTTACTTGCTTTATCTTTAATACTACTGCTTGCTGCTTATTTTTTGTTTGACGGTTCAATTGTCTCAATAGAGTTTACTTCATGGCCAGTCGCCCTTTTTGGCTTTCCTTTAGTGTCGGTTGCATACGGATTTATGGTGATCGCGGCAATTAGCCCAAATTGCATATTGTCTAAATATAAATTTAGACCAACGGCAATACTCGCAACCTTGGCCTACTCCATTTACTTAAGCCATAAAATCACCAATCACCTGATCAACACACAATTGAAGTATGTTCTTGAACTGGAAAGTTATCAAGTATTTCCCGTTTGCTTGTTTGCCGCAATTCTTGGTGCATTGATATTACACCTATTTGTTGAAAAACCATTTCTAATACTACGCAATAACTTTAATAGGAATATTTGGATACAAAAATATTAAGAAAGCAGGATTCCCTAGCTTCAAGTTGAACCTTCTCCAAAAAAGTGATTTCGAAGTTACGCTTCTGCCTAAAATTTATCCAAATAATAATACCCGTTTGTAGTAAATCTAAAATTTTAACAAAAAAATGCTATGGCCAAGCCGTAGATTTTGGGGGTTCGATCTTAAAAAATCTCTCTCCGACTTGTACAAAATAATGGACAAGTATAAATATATCTATTATATTTGTATAATAAATTTGACAAATCAGGAGGATATTATGAGAATTATAAATTTCAGCGAAGCAAGAAATAATCTAAAGTCAGTATTGGATCAAGTTATTGATGATGCTGATTACACAGTAATTACCCGTCGTGACTCTGAAAATGCTGTTGTTATGTCATTAGAAACCTTTAACAGTTTTATGGAAACATTTTATCTTCTCAGGTCACCTGCCAATGCTGCCCATTTAACAAAATCAATTGAACAATTTAAAAATGGAAAAGTCCAAGAAAGGGATCTAATAGATGATTAGGAAATTAGCTTGGACTGATGAAGCGTGGAAGGATTACATCTATTGGCAGACACAAGACAAGAAGGCAGTCAAAAGGATCAACAAGCTCATTAATAATACAATGAGGCAACCATTTGAGGGTATAGGAAAGCCTGAACCTTTGAGAGAAAATTTATCTGGTTTTTGGTCACGAAGAATTGATGACACTAATCGATTAGTTTATGCTGTTGATGATGATTTTATTACAATCATTTCATGTAGATATCACTACTGAACTATAATAAAATCGGAGGGTATTTAATACTGCGATCCAAAATCGACAAAATTAAGCATTCGAAAGATACAACAAGGCATCAATAATATTTTCAACAAAATATCGGCGAAAAAGCAGGACATTATTTAAAATGATACAATTGAGATCATATTCTAACCATGATATGGTTAGGTTATAAAATGCATTAAGAGATTTTACAGGTTGGAGTCTGCAAGAAGAAATTATGGGCAAAAAAGATATCATAGAAATTTTACGTAACTATAAAAATCAAGTTGCTAATCAATATAATATCCTGGCGAACTGTAATTATCTAACCTAACACTACAAATAGAATTAAAGGGATGGAATATCATGGATTTAGAAAAATATAAGAAAGTCATAGAGAATGCAATTCAAGCAGAAATAGAGGCAAAGGAATTTTATGAAAAAATATCCAAGGGTGTAAAGAATGAATACCTTAAAGAGCTTTTTGAGAAATTTGCCAAAGAAGAAAAAAAACATGAAGTGATCTTGTCCAATGTGTTAAGCAAAGAGCAAATAAAATCCTCTTATTTTGATTTTGAAAAAGACTTCCATGTATCAGAGACTGTTGAAATGCCGGAAGTGAATGCTGATATGGACCTTAAAGATGCCATTGGAATTGCCATGAAAAATGAAGAACTTGCCATGAAAAATTACCAGGCATTGGCCGATAATTGTGAAGATGTATCACTAAAGAATGTGTTTATAGACCTGTCTGCCATGGAGCGAAGACATAAATTTAAAATGGAAGAGAGCTTTGTAAATATAGCTTATCCAGAAGTCTGGTAACTCTCGGCTTTTCAACAGACTTATCAGGAGCAGGAAATGAAAAAATGGAATCTGAAAGGATTAAACATTGCCATCATAGGGGGCAGCTATCCCTGCAAGGATATTTTAAAACATCTTCTTAATGACAATTTGAAAGATCTTGATTGCAATGTCCTGGGTGTTGCCGATACGTTTGCCAAAGCAGAAGAAATTGAGTATGCAAGAAATAGAAACCTGTTTACTACCAGTGATTACAATGAAATTTTCAAATTGGAAAACCTTATCTATGATTCCATGGAAATTATTAAGCCGTTCCAGAACACCTGATAACAAAAATGAGCTATTACTCTATCAGCGGGATACAGAATATTCTATCCGTGTAAACGGGCAGGAGCTTATGAACAGCAGAATGTTCGGTTCAGAAATTATGCTTGCCGAGTTGTCCTGCCATGAGATTGCCGATCGGAAAAATGCTAATGTACTGATTGGTGGACTTGGAATGGGATACACACTATCAGCAGCACTTCGATTGCTTGATTCCGATGCTGATGTTTTTCTTGCTGAACTTGTTCCATCAGTGGTCGAATGGAATAAGGACGTATTGGGGCAGTTAGCAGACCATCCCCTTAAGGATTCTCGTGTTACGGTGTTTATTGAAGATGTGGTAAACATAATCAACAACAATACATCAGCCTTTGATGCCATTCTTCTGGATGTGGACAATGGCCCGGACTGTTTGACTCAAAAAGAGAATGACAATTTGTACAGCATGTCAGGCCTCTCCATGATACACCGTGCGTTACGACCAGGTGGTGTGGTTGCAGTTTGGTCATCGTCATCAGACACAGGTTTTACACAGAGGCTGAAAGGGTCTTCTTTTAATGTCATTGAAAAAAAAATCAGGGGCCGAACACACACAAAAGGTCCAGTTCATACCATTTGGATAGCCACTAAATCATATCAATGAAAACTTGTGACATAAACAGCGCTAACTTACACAAAACCGCAAACTATTTCAGAGACTTAAAAATATTTTTTTTAAATAGTTGGCAAATGATTAACAAGTCGCTAAACTCGACCGAAAGAACGGGGGCGTTTTCCCCGAAGGCGTTTGGCGCAGCCGGTTAGCTCATCAAAGAAAGGAGAGTCCATCATGGGTTTTGCACCGACAAGAATGGAGTTAAAAAGTGATGCATTTGATCAAGATACTTTGATACCGTCCAAGTTTACTGGGGAGGGAGAAGATGTTTCACCGGGGTTGTCATGGGAAAACCCGCCTGAGGGAACAAAGGCCTTTGCCGTTATCTGTCACGACCCGGATGCCCCCCTCGTAACCAGAAGAGGCACCTATGGTTTTGTTCACTGGGTGTTGTATAATATTCCTGGAGATGTGACGTATCTGAATGAAGGCACTCATTTATATACTAACGGCATTACTGATTTCGGAAAAACAGGCTACAACGGTCCCATGCCGCCCAACGGGCACGGCTTGCACAATTATTATTTCTGGGTACTGGCACTGGATAAGGAAGTGGCACTGGAACCGGGACTGAACCTTTGGGATCTTCTGAAAAAGGCAGAGCCACACCTTATCGGAATGAATCGTCTTATGGGACGTTATAAAAGGGACTAAAGTGATTCAAAAATTCGATGGGAATGGTTTGATTCACGTGACGCGTGTAGGAGATTTCAACAATCCAAATGAACCGGGCGACTCGGTTATTTGGAAACGTTAGGAGATTTAGATTCTCTTCATTTCATATTGTAATTGTGGTAGAATCACAAATAAATAAATTTAAATTATTTGAATTCATCATTCAGCCATTTTGAGGGAGTATCATTACAAAATGTCACATCCAGATCCTAATGTTAATAATTTTAAAATTACACTTTCCTATGACGGGCAAAACTACTTTGGCTGGCAGCGTCATGGTGACAAACCGACTCTTCAATATGCCATAGAAAATGCCATAGAAAAGGGATTAGGTACTCGCGTAGCTGTGAGAGGTTCTGGTCGGACAGATCGGGGTGCACATGCAAACGGTCAAGTGGTGAGTGTTAACTTGCCTTCTGCCATTCAGGTTGGTGATATTCAGAAAAGTTGTAATGATTTTCTTAGTGAAGATATTCGAATAGTAGATGTTGAGTCTGTGCCGCTTGATTTCCATGCCTGTGACAGTGCGATAGCTAAACATTACCGATATGTTATCTGGAATGAGAGGAAACTTCCAGATAACCGCACAGGAAGGGTTTGGCATGTTAAAGAGCCACTAGATGTCCAGGCTATGATTGATGCATGTTCTGTTTTTGAAGGAGAAAATGATTTCTCTTCGTTTGCTACCCGTCCAAATTTTAAGCAAAAATCTACCACTCGCACTGTAAGTAAGGCAGTAATGTTTGAGGAACTGCCATTAATAACTTTTGATATTTATGCTAATGGGTTTCTGTATAAAATGGTGAGAAATATCGTTCGAGCCATCGTCAAAGTAGGAGAGGGCCGTTATAATCGTAATGATCTATACCACATTATGAAAGCCAAAGACAGGAAAGCATCACCAGGAACAGCTCCAGCATCTGGTCTTTATCTAGAACAAGTGTTTTACTCTCAAGATGACTTAACCGAAAAACTTGGAGAGGGAGCTTTGTTATGAGTCAATTTGAACATCAGCGCCATAAGAATTGCGCTAACCTGACTCGTGATCGTGAAATTATTGTTGCCTGTGCGCCAATGCGTAGCAACGTGAATATTTCAACGATTGCTCGAACGGCAAGCGCCTGTGCCATAGAGAAACTTGTATTGACTGGTAATGCTAGCCTTATTTCAAAAATCGCAAGAGATGGCGCTGAAAAGTTAGAGGTGTCTGTTCATAGGACTCTAAAACCCGTTCTTCTGAAGCTACGAAAAGAAGGCTACAGATTAGTGGGGCTAGAACAAGCTACAAATTCTGTAAGTATGCATGACTATGCATTTCTACGAAGAACCGCCCTTGTAATAGGTAACGAGCGAACAGGTTTGACACCCGATGTCCTTGAAGTGCTAGATGATGTAGTAGAAATCCCGGTTTATGGTCTTCCCCACAGTTTCAACGCAGCGACAGCCACAAGTATGACTCTCTACGAATATTGTAAACAATACCCTCAAGGATAGTAATAGATCTATCATCATGAGAGCGGCTAATGGACAACTATCCTGACACATATGGTTTAGTATTAAATTCGGTAATTTTTCATATAGTACGTTCCCTTGAAGTCTTAATCCATTGATTATAGATTAATAGTAATGATATATACGGATCCAGCATTTTGAAATCGGGTGTGTTGGTTATTTTAATTTAGAAAGGATTATTTGGATTATGAAAATACAGCAAATACGTAATGCCACACTTAAACTTACCTATGCCGGGAAAATTTTGCTAACCGATCCTTATTTAGCGGAACAACACTCCATGGTGTCATACAGAGGGGATCAATGGAGTCCTCTTGTGGAATTGCCCTTTTCTATCATTGATGTACTTGATGGAGTGGAGATGATACTTGTTTCACATATTCATTCAGATCACTTTGATAAGACAGCTCAAAAGAATCTATCCAAAAGTCTGCCTCTTTATTGCCAGCCAGTTGATGCATCTGAAATTGAAAAAATTGGATTTTATCACGTTGTTCCTGTTCATGATTCAGTGTGTTGGGAGGGTATTACCATTACCCGAACAGAAGGACGGCATGGGTCAGGTGATGTATTAAAGGCAATGGGTGAGGTGTCCGGATATGTGTTGCAGGCAGAAAATGAGCCCACTGTTTATTGGGCAGGAGATACTGTTTTATATGATGCTGTTTATAATGTGATTTCTGAATTTAAACCTGATATAATCCTAACCCATTCCTGTGGAGCCATTTGGGGTGATAATGTTCCAATAATAATGAATGCAAAACAGACCGTATCTTTGTGTAAAACTGCGCCCAAAGCAATTGTTATAGCAACACATATGGGTACAGTTGATCATGGAACGGTTACCCGGGAGGACCTCAGAGCATTTGCAGAAAAAGAAGGAATCCCACTACGTCAGTTACAAATTCCTGAAGACGGGGAAATACTGAACTTGTAAAATAATGTGGATACAAAAATATTAAGAAAACAGGATTCGCTGAAAAGGTATCTTAAGCTCTCCTGAAGGTTATCAGACAATATGAAAGGAAGACTAATCATCTCAAAATCAGAGTTTAAAGTCATGGCGGCGATTCTCTTTGAAAAAAAAAAGGATATATGCAATAGTTCATCCAACATAAACAAAACGATTGGATGTCACATTGATAGCATTTCTAAAAGATCTTATTTTAGAGGCTGGCAAAATCTGTAAAAAAGATCAGGCCCTGTTAAAGCCTTTGGATATTGAATATAAAAACACAAAAGACATAGTCACCACAACTGATAAAAAAGTTGAAAACTTTATTATTGAAAACATCCAAAAAAAATATCCTTCCCATGATATTTTTGGTGAAGAGACTGGTAAAACGCATTATAATTCAGACTATACATGGATCATTGACCCCATAGACGGCACCACCTCTTTTTTGCATCAACAACCCTTTTATTCCATCAGTATTGCCTTACAACACAAGGATCAAATCATTCTTGCCGCTGTTTATGCACCTGCATTTAATGAACTGTTTTATGCCCAGACAGAGTCAGGTGCTTTTTTAAACACCATGCCAATAAATGTGTCCTGCACAGACGAATTGATCCATTCGGTCATGGCAACCGGGTTTGCCTGCCTAAGGGCAGATTTAGACCAGAACAATCTACCCATGTTTTGTAAAATCGTTCCCAAATTAAGAGATATCCGAAGATATGGATCAGCCGCCCTTGACCTGTGCTATGTGGCTTGTGGCAGACTGGACGGATTCTGGGAATATAACTTAAACCTGTATGATATTGCAGCCGGCGCTTTTATTGTAAAACAGGCCAAGGGCTCAGTAACTGATTTTACAGGAGCATCCGATTTTCCACACCAGGGCATTGTGGCAACCAACACTCACCTGCACACTCAATTACTTGATAACTTCAAAACAGCAAAAAAACATGTTGGAGCAAAGCTATTCAACAGAGATTCTGATCTCAGCAAAACCTGAATCAATTTACAAAGCGATTACAAAGGGCATTGATAAATGGTGGACAAGCCAAATCTAATTATGGTGATATATACTGTTTAAAAGAGTAACCATTCCGATATTTTCCCCTGGTGGATGATAAGCTAATGGGACGGGACCCGACCAGTGAATTAAAGAGAAATAGCTCCTGAGAATACTCTGATTTCTGAGTCCTATTGACCTTTTTAGAGTTAAAATGATTAATACCGAAATTTTGCATAAAAAACAGAATTAAACAATTAAAGTGCTGCGGTCGCGATTTTAAAACGTTCATGCTGTCGCGGTGCTCCAGCATGAATAGTTTAACCTAAACTCTATGGATAAAAAAATGAAATCCAAAGTACCAGAAAAAATCGAGCTGTCGCGAAGAACATTTTTGAAATGCTCTGGCACCATTGTTTTTGCCATGGGAGGCAGCGGCTATCTGCTGAGTGGATGCAAGGTAAAAGATGATGAGACAGGAATGGTGGTCTCAGATGGATATCTTGTAGTTGATGTTCAAAAATGCCAGGGATGTATCAGCTGCATGCTGGCCTGTTCCCTTGTTCACGAAGGGGCAGAAAGCCTTTCTTATTCCAGGATACAGATTTTACAGGATTCGTTTGGAAAATTCCCTGATGATTTGACCATTGAGCAGTGCAGGCAATGTGAAGCACCTGCTTGTGTTGAGTCCTGTCCAGAAGGTGCCCTTACAGCTAATGGCGAATTCGGGCATGTGCGCATGGTGGATAAAGAAAAATGTACTGGCTGCGGTATTTGTTTTGAGGCCTGTCCCTATACTCCGGCCCGGCTTTTGCTTATAGAAGATGGTGCCTTTAACAATGAGTTGAAGAGCCTGAAATGTGATCTTTGCGCCAATGCCCACTATCACTGGGATGAAAAAGGCGGCGGGCCGGATGGCAAGCAGGCCTGCGTAGAAGTCTGCCCTGTAGGTGCCATTGCCTTTACCAGAAAGCTCCCGGCCCAGGAAGGAACTTCCGGGTATAAAGTCAATCTCAGGGACAAAAACTGGGTAAAATTAGGCTATAGAAAGTCTTGAGGCAAATAATGGATACAACTAACTCAGCCAGATACAAGAGGTATTATATATGAACGGATATGCAGGCAGTATTTTAAGCATTAATCTGAGTACCCGAAGCATTACCACCATTCCCACTAAAAAATATGAGCAATGGGTGGGTGGACACGGAATGGGATCTGCACTGTTTTTTGATATGGTACAAGATAAAACCATTGACGGGTTTAACCCTGAAAATGTCATTACCCTGATGAGTTCTCCTTTATGCGGCACGCTGGTGCCTTCTGGCGCGGCCAGAACTGAAATCCAGGGCATTGGTGTCCAGTCTATTCCAATTGGCTGGTTTACCCGGAGTAATTTTGGCGGGCGGTTTTCAGCTATGCTCAAGTATGCTGGCTGGGATGGTATTGCGATCCAGGGCCAGGCAAACAGTCGGGTATGGATTGATATTAGAAATCAAGATGTCAAGATAAGGGAATGCGAAGACTTGCTCCTGTGGGGGACCGATACATGGGAATGTCAAAAGACTATCTGGAAAGATGTGGCAGGAGATGGGGTTTACGGAGACTGGATTAAAATCAATGAAAAAGGTGATATGACAACGCAGCGCCCTGCGGTCTTGGCCATTGGCCCTGCGGGTGAGAACTTGAGCCGCATGGCCTGCCTGATCCATGATGCTGGCAATAGCGCAGGACAGGGCGGTTTTGGTGCGGTATTCGGGAAAAAAGGCCTTAAAGCCATCAGCGTCATCGGCACTGGCAGCATCAAGGTAAATGATCCAAAAGCCTTGATGAAATCCAGGTTGTGGTTGAAAAAAGAGTATTCATTTGACTTAAAAAATCTGAAATTTGAAAACTTTACATTCGGGTTCCATAGCCCGCCGGTTCCAATGGCTTTGTACAGGTCTGGAAAACCTAAAATAGGGCAAAGGCCCCAGGCATGTGTAGGATGTTCCTCCGGGTGCCGGGGTCGCTATGAGGATGGCATTGGAAATGAGGCCATATGTTATGCCTCTTTGTTTTATTACCTGGGCAAAACCCTTTTAATCCAGCGCCAGGCTGCTGATCTGATTAACCGGTCTGGTTTAAACGCGGCCGAGATGTTTGTGGGTGAGCTTTATTTGAAAAAATTATGGGATCTTGGAGTCCTTGGGAAAGGAAAGGAGATTGACTGCCCCCTTGATTTTAAACAATATGGTGAGTTAGCATATGCAAAGCAGCTGGTCAAAGCCATTTCCTATCGCAATGATGGCAATGGGAATCCCCATCCTTTTGGCGATATCCTGGCAGAAGGGTTTGTCAGGGCTGCAAAAAAATGGGGTCGCCTGGAAGGAGAACAATCTGATCTCAAGACTGGCCTGCTAAAGTTTCCCCATTGGGGACTGCCTAAGCATAAGCTTGAGAGGTCCCAACTTGACTGGGGCTATGGTACCATTTTAGGGGATAGAGATATCAATGAGCACTGCTTTGACATGCTAAGGGCATTCCCAACTTATCTTAAACGGGCGTGGAAAAAATTACCTCCTTCAGAAAACGTTGTAAAAATCATAACAGACAAGATGGAACCTTTTCAGGGAGATATGAAAATGCTCGATTTCAGTACAGAGAACATGTACTCTGAGCATATTATAAAGTTAGTGACATGGCACCGTTACTATACCCGGTTCTGGAAGCAATCTGTACAATTGTGTGATTTCCGCTGGCCAGATTTCCTTAATCTTTATGGACCCAACAACGTTGGCGCCACAGGAATTGCCGAACCCAGATTTTTCAACAATGTAACTGGTAAAGACTTTACTTTTCAGGACGGTATTGACCTTGGCAAAAAGATCTGGAATCTGGACAATGCCATCTGGACCCTTCAGGGAAGGCATCGGGACATGGTCAAGTTTGCAGATTATATTTATACCAATCCCGGCACAACCCCCAGCGGATACCCTGAATACATGCCGGGGATAAAAAATGGAAAATGGGATTATGTTATTACTTCTGGAAGGCATTTTGATCCGGATCAATTTGAAGACTTCAAAACCCGCTTCTACCGGTTCCAGGGATGGGATGAAAAAAAGGGTTATCCCACAAGGAAAACTCTTGAATCCATTGGTCTTGATAATGTAGCAGAAGAGCTTGAAAAGAATGGAAAATTTGAATGATCAAACGCATTAAAACGGACCTCTATCTCGGCTACTTATAAACAATATTCTGTCTCAAAATATTAAAATCAACAATTATGAGGTTAACTGTGAAAAAACCAATACCAGCATTGATGTTTAAGGGTATGTCTAATATCCTTAAAATTAGGGCAAAAACGCTTTTAGATAAACAGCGGCTGGTCATTCCCACAGGGGACAAACTCCTGGCCACTTTTGGATCTGATAACCTGATATATTCATAAACCATCCGTGGGTTTGGTGATCGCATCAGAATCTGTTGTTGCAAAAAAAATATTATCAAAAACAGACTGCAGAACGAAATTTAGCCCGGTCGTATTCCAGCACAATTAGTCGCACACATCCTGTGTTTTTTTCAAAGCAGGATGATTTAATTTTTGATCCAATGGCAGGAGGCGAAGTGTGTGCTGACACTCGCCTTGCATGGGCAGATCCCCCTCGATATTGTAAACACTATTTAGAATATTCAGTTTGGGTAGATTTAGTATCGTGGTTGCTTGTGAGCTCCGAGTTCGCCCTGGGGCTTAAAATAATTTTTAAAAAATTCGGGTATTTTAGTTTCAAATTCCATTTTTTCATTATTAAAGGGGTGCTTAAACTTGATCGAAAATGCATGCAGCGCCAAACGCCCCCTCTCGTTCTCACTATATTTCAAATCACCGACAATGGGATGACCATGCTCGGAAAAGTGAACACGAATTTGATTTTTTTTGCCTGTTAAAAGACCGATCTCCAATAAACTATAGTTCTTAGACTCATTTTTTACCGTATATTCTGTCTTGGCGTACTTACCTTCTTTTGGATTATCAACAGAGTGCATTGTGTAATCTTCTCCTTCAGCAAGATAAGACTCAATGATACCACTTTTTTTTGTTAAGTTGCCATGGACGATAGCCAGATATTTTTTTTCTACGTCGTCCCACTGACTTGCAAATTTTTCACGAATCTTGAAACTTTTGGCAAAGACCAATACTCCGGAAGTCTCACGATCCAAGCGATGTATGACAAATAGAGTGGTCTTTGCTCTTGGATTGCCTTTTTTAACGTAATTTGAAAGCAACTGATGAGCCGTTTTTTGTTTTTCGTACTTCGCTTTAACACTCAAAAGACCCGAACTCTTATCAATGACAATGATGTCTCTATCTTCATACAGAATACTGATGCCATCAGGTACATATTTAGATCTTATTTTTATTTTTGATTTAATCACAATTGTTTCCAAATAAATGTTACATAGCAGGATCTCCAACACGAGGAGAATGTTCGATAAAGAGTATCTCTTTTGATCGCTAATAGCAAATGACATAAATATTTTCCTTTAAAACAAGATGCTGAATTGGAAAATTATTTTGGTAATTACTATAAAACACTTAAAGGAGCAGGAATTTTGAAGGGCTGGGGTTAAATATTCAGTCGACTCTTTATGAAAAAAAATCACAAGCCAAATGAAGCTGATGATACCGCTTATTTGGGGTGTTACATTTCAGGACTACTTACAAAATTTGAACAGCAAGCTCAATTTGAAAAAAATTGATCCACTATAGTATGAAATAATTTAAATCTGACTATCTGCATTTATTCAAAAATCAAATTGCTTTTGTGTCATTTACCGATTATGATTTAGTCACGAGAACTCGTAAAGTTGTTAAACTTTCTATTTATTCTATAGGTTATAAACCATGAGGAGGATATCATGCAAATCGGAATGGTAATTATAATTGTATTAGTTCCTGCGATAATAGCTGTATTGGTTACTATTTTAAGAGAAGGTAGAAACCACGAAGCATAGTCGCAAAAAAAACATAAAAAATACTGTTTGTGATAAGAAAAACTATTCTGTCATTATTATGAAAAATATTTCCAACGGTGAATGGATTACTGTAGAATTAAAAAAAAGTTGTAATTGTTCAGCCCGTTAAAAGAGGTTATCTAAAAAGCCCTGTCTGATGGATATTTGCAGGAGGTTAAGCGTTTAGCATCGAAAAAAAATATCCATCAGACAGGGCGACGTCAAGCATAAGAACTGAATAGTTACAAAAAGTTTAAAAAATGGAGTTTAAAAAATGCCTGTAATTGATGCTACCTTAAAGCGTACATTCGGATTTGATGAATTTAAACTCGGCCAACGGCAAGTTATAGAAACTATCTTAGCCGGTAAGTCTGCTGCTTCAATTTTCCCCACAGGTGCAGGAAAATCTCTTTGTTATCAATTGCCTGCGGTCCTTGAGCAAGGGATGACCCTGGTCATTTCTCCGCTTTTATCCTTGATGAAAAATCAGATTGATTTTTTAAAATCGAAAAACATCCTTGCCGCAAAACTTGACTCCGGGATGAGCGCCGAAGATTACCGAAGTACACTTGAATTAGCTCGGTTGGGACAATTAAAGATACTGATGATTGCTGTGGAGCGATTTAAAAACGAAAGGTTCAGAACCCAGCTCAGGCAGATGAATGTATCCTTACTTGTCGTTGACGAAGCCCATTGTATATCTGAATGGGGCCATAATTTCAGACCGGATTATCTGAAGATTCCTTTGTATCAAAAAGAATTCAGGATTAAAAAGGTTTTATTGCTTACAGCCACAGCAACGCCAAAGGTTATTGGTGACATGTGTAAAAAGTTTATCGTTAGCCGGGAAAATGTAGTTCAAACAGGGTTTTACAGAAAAAATTTATTCTTGCGCATACGCCCTGTGGCTGAAGAAAAAAAAGATGCACTGCTGCGGAAGGTATTGGTAGAAAAGCCGGACGGCCCGACAATTGTGTATGTTACACTGCAAAAGACAGCTAATCGGATCTCTCAGATGTTGAAGGAAAATGGGCTGGATGCAGAGGCCTATCATGCGGGAATGAAAAATGAGCATCGGGAAGCTGTTCAGAATCGCTTTATGGCCGGAAAGGTAGCCACCGTAGTTGCCACCATCGCCTTTGGAATGGGGATTGATAAAGAAAACATTCGAAAAGTGATCCATTATGACCTGCCAAAGTCGATAGAGAGCTATAGTCAGGAAATCGGTCGATCCGGCAGGGATGGAAATCCCTCTCTCTGCTGCCTGTTTGGAAATAAAAATGGCATACCAGTACTGGAAAATTTTGCTTATGGTGATACGCCTGCTATAGAAAACATCCGCCATGTGTTGGAGAATATCGGTCAATCTAAAGAAAACTTATTTGAGGTTCGTGCATACACCTTGAGCAGGAAAGCAGACATCAGGCTGCTTCCCTTAAAAACCCTGCTGGTTTACCTGGAGATGGCAAATATCATTTCCCCAAAATATACTTATTTTGAAAATTATGCTTTCAAGTATTTGCTCCCTGCCGAAAACATCATTGAGAAATTCAAAGGTGAAAGGGCCCAGTTTGTCAAAATCATCTTGGTCAATTCCAAAACTGCAAAGGCATGGACCAAAGTGGATATAGATAATATTGTTGCCGAGTCAGGCTATGACCGTCAGCGGGTGTTGACGGCCCTGGAATATTTCCACGGAAAAGAGTGGATTGACCTTCAACCAAAATCCGCGGTTGAAGTTTTTAAGATACTCAATTCTAAATTTGATATCGATTCAACTGCCAAAGATCTTGCCAACCTCTTTCTTGAAAAAGAAAAAAAAGATGTGGCACGCCTCCATGCCATGATTGAGCTTTTTGAAACAGATCTGTGCCTGGCAAAAAGTTTGTCAGCATATTTTGGGGAAGAATTAGATTATAACTGCCAAAGGTGTTCGGTTTGCATTGAGAAAGAACCCGTTAAACTATTATCATCAGATCTACCTTCATTGGATATGCTGGATTTTCATGATCTTGTACAGCAGTTGACAGACATTGCGGAGTCACCGCTGCCTGTTGCTTTGGTGACGCGTTTTTTATGCGGCATTCCTTCTCCCCGGTTGTTTGAGTATAAAGCCAGACAAATGGCCAGTTTTAGCCGGCTTGAAGCATACCCGTACAAAACTGTTGAAAAATGGGTCCAATTGCATAACAAATAGGATGCGATGAATATTTTCAGGTGATATTAAATTGACGATCCCCCACTAAAATTTTCTTGACAATTTCGAACCAGTAAATTGTAAATTGACCAGTAAGTCCAATTAATTAGACATAGTGGTTTAAATATTATAAAAAGTTTGATTCAAATTTAAAGACCCATTAAAACCATGAGCTTGCCCAGTTTGTTTGCTGGCAAAATGCATGCGTTGTTATGCCGAACCACAAAAACAAACATTAAAGGCCGGGACTGGTATTATTTAATGCTGTCCAGCAATAGATTCTGGTGTTCAATTTGGAATTTAGGAAAATATACTTTTGACTGATTTGAATATGAGGAGATAAAATAATGGCAAATATAGTTATCTGTGCTGATGGCACATGGAACCGCCCGGAAGAAGATATTGAAAAGGATTTTCCGACCAATGTACTCAAACTTGCCCGCGCAGTCAAACCATCTGCCGACGATGTCAAACAGCATGTCTTTTATGACTGGGGATTGGGTTCATATCATAACAGTGTAAATGCTGGCGCAACCGGTCGCGGCATCCATAAAAATATCCTGGACGGATACCGCTATATTGTTCAGAACTATGACCAGGATGATCATATTTACTTGTTTGGTTTCAGTAGAGGGGCTTACACTGTAAGGGCTTTGAGTGGCTTGATAAACAACTGCGGTATATTGAAGAGAACTGATGCCAACCTTATTTCCCAAGCCTGGAAAATATACAAAAATCCTTCTGCGAAAAACCAACCAAATGCAGAAGCCGCAACACTTTTTCGGGAGAACCACTGCCACACTTCCAGAAAGGTTGACTTTTTAGGTGTTTGGGACACAGTCGGGGCTCTGGGAATCCCATTCAGCCTGATGGGGCTATTTGATCGCCATGATGAATTTTATGACACCAAAATGGGTTCAAATGTATCTATTGCTCGTCATGCACTGGCAATTGATGAGGAACGAGAGGATTTCGAACCAACGGTTTGGACTGCCAGGCAGGGCATGGATCTGAAACAAGTTTGGTTTGCAGGAGTTCATTCTGATGTAGGAGGTTCGTATCCTCCTGACAAGCAAACCGGGATCAGGTCATCAGATGCCCCGCTGGCATGGATGCTGGACGAAGCGATCCGTGCAGGATTGGAGATCGAGCCTCATATAAGAAACTCCTTAACAGACGGGGCAAAAGGCAATCTTCACAAATCACGTAATCATGTGTACCGTTTGAAATCTCCATTAAGAAGGCCGCTGATAATTGATGACAAGCCCACCAGGATTCATCCCAGTGTCAAAACCCGCTATCTGGCCGACAGCAGCTACCGCCCGCCAAGGCTAAAAAAACTCGTTGATCAATTAGGCTGGGACAACATAGATGTGGGGCAATGATGAAACCTATGCCATTTGAAAATCCGACATTCCAACCAGAAAAAGGCACCGAATGAAACGGTGGATGTGCATGAGCCGGCCCAAATCCACCATCAAATTTTCATTTGCCGGCTGGGCCATGGGGTTGTGCACTATCCCTGGCCATCAGCAAGGTACCAGATGCAAGGCAACAAGGAGTTACGAGTGAGGCGTATAAGTCATACTCCGCAGGGAGGAACGACCGAACTCAACGCAGCAGGTGGTACCTTGATGGTGGATCAGGGCCGGTGATTTAGGTTGTTAAATATCACGCAATCTATTAGGATCTTTCACCTAATACATCACTTAGATTAAGGGTTCATTATGAATACTGTTAATAACTGGAAGATTGTTAAAAAAAAATACAGGGTTTCAACAAAATATCGAATGCAACTGGAATTGAATTTCTCAGAGTACTTACTAGGCAAATGCAGGTTCACTGCCAAGAATACCTATGAAATAAAAACACAAAAAGTATCCCTTTCCAACGATGGTGTAGTTTTTTCAGATACAATACCACTGAGCTGGTTTACTTCATCAATATTAATCCCCTGGGCAAAGGTGATAAAGATTACTATCTCAGATAAAATACCTTCAATTAATGGTGTTTTGAGCACGCCGTGGTCATCCAATTTAAATAAACAAACCGTTGATTTTGAATACTGCTCACTAGAACTCAATGATCCGCTGGAAATAACAATCGATTTGCCGTGGTCAAAGGAGTTTACAAATTATGTTCAGACGAAAAAATTATTTGATATTTAATCAATCATGCAGAAGATCAATAGAGGTTTGCCACCTCTTGTTCCCTTCCTGCCGGTTGGGGCCAGGCGTTAAGTGCGCTTGGATCACTATACCTGGACCAAGATCGGCCGGATAAGGCCAAACCAATATTTGACTCTTAATAGATAAAACATTAACAAAGAAAATGCTAGGCTCGACCAGTAGATTTTCAAAGTTTGCCCCCAACGCTGCATTCAATTAACTGGGTTTGGTAAATTTGAACTTGACATTGATATCAATAGTAATATCATTAATTCATGAAAAACATAGCTGAACCTCTCGCCAGCAAAAACTATAGTGGAAAATTTATGGTTCGCGTTCCCCCTGATGTCCATCGGGCGCTTGCTATCAAAGCAGCAGAAGCTGGTGTAAGTTTGAATCGTCTTGCAAGTTCCAAATTAAGCTACTAACTCTAAAACATGACAAATCGCTGGAGAAGGATACACCATAACTGGTGAGGCTCTCAGCTCAATAGTTCATGGCGGCTCCGCGGCCATGAATGCTGTGCTGACCGGACATCGCATTAAACGGTATTCACCTGAGGTTTTTTGTTCAAGGAAAAAGGTATCGTTTTTGATAACACAAAACAGGTATTAAATTCTGGTGGTATTGTGTTTGGATGCACTATATTAAATAAGGATATAAAAAAGGGGTTTTATGAGTGCTTTTACCGCGCTACCATTAACCAAACCAATGATTAAAAATCTTAAGACCCTGGGATACCGGGAGATGACTCCGGTCCAGGCGGAAAGTTTGCCCCATGTGCTTAAAGGTGAAGACCTGCTGGCCCAGGCCAAGACAGGGAGCGGGAAGACCGCAGCCTTTGGCATTGGCTTGATGCACAACCTGAATGTGAAGCGCTTCAGGGTGCAAGCCCTAGTGATGTGTCCCACCCGCGAACTGGCAGAGCAGGTGGCCGGCGAGCTGCGGCAAATAGCCCGGTTCAAACATAATATCAAGATTGTAACCATCTGCGGTGGGGTGCCCTTCCTGCCCCAGCAGATCTCTCTGGAGCATCAGGGACATATTGTGGTGGGAACTCCCGGGCGCATTGAACAGCATTTAAAGCGCGGAACAATGAACCTTGATCATGTCTCCATCCTTGTTCTGGATGAAGCGGACCGCATGCTGGATATTGGCTTTGCCGACAGCATTGAAGTGATCATGGGTTATGTTCCTGAAGCTCGCCAGACCCTTCTTTTTTCCGCCACATTTCCAAAGCCGATCCTTGACTTAAGCACGCGGTTTCAGAAAAATGCGCAACGGGTGGTGGTGGATGTTGAGCACGAAGAAAACGTTATTCGCCAATATTTTTACGAGTCCGGATGGGACTGGAAGCCCGTTGTTGCGGCTCAGATTTTAGATGCATATAAGCCTGCATCGGCACTGATTTTCTGTAACAGCAAACTGCAGTGCAAGTCTCTTTCAAAGTTCCTTGAGGCAAAAGGGTTTTCATCTCTGGCCATTCACGGTGACCTTGAGCAGAAGGATCGAACTGAAGTATTGGTGCGCTTTTCCAACGGCAGCACTCCCATTCTGGTGGCCACTGACGTGGCAGCCAGGGGTCTTGATATCTCAGGCTTAAGTGCGGTAATCAACTTTGACCTCCCTTTTGAACCGGAGGTGTATATTCACCGCATAGGCCGGACAGGCCGGGCCGGGAAAAAGGGTATGGCTTTTTCTCTTATGACGTCCAAAGAACGCTTCAGACTAGAAGAGATAAACACCATGATGGGAACCGCTTTTGAGGTTTCTGATATCGAAGCGCTTGAGCCCTCAACCGAAAAAAATGCCACACCTTCCATGGTGACCTTCTCCATCAATGGGGGGCGAAAGGCCAAGCTTCGGCCTGGAGATATTCTGGGTGCTCTGACCAAGGATGCGGGAATCGACGGAGGCTGCGTGGGCAAGATTAACTGCTTTGAGTTTTATTCCTACATTGCCATTGAGCGCACCATGGCCGATAAAGCCGAAAAAGCGCTCTCCAAAAACAAGATCAAAGGGCGGCACTTTATTGCCCACAGACATGAGTAATGGAGCTTAACGTTTGAAAATCAAGAAAAACAACCCTTCCTGAATTAGGATTAACAGGAACAACAGAACCGCTTGCCACGGGTCTCACACGAAATCCATGGAACCTTGACCACTTAACATGAGGTTCATCAGGAGGCTCGCCCGAAGGTTCTGTTTACGCGGCACGAATGAGTCTATAAGGAAAATTTGAGGTCTGAGATGAAAGTATGGGTAGATGCAGATGCATGCCCTGCAGTGATTAAAAAAATTTTATTTAGAGCTGCAGAGCGAACCGGTATCCAATTGACGCTTGTTGCCAATCAAACAATGGCTGTACCACGGTTGCATTGTATTAAAATGCTTCAAGTTTCATCCGGTTTTGATGTGGCTGACAAAGAGATTCTTAAGAGAATTGACATGGGAGATCTTGTCATTACAAGTGATATTCCATTGGCAGCTCAAGTGTTAGAAAAGGGTGGTGATGCACTCAATCCTCGTGGAGAACTGTATTCCCCGGATAATATTAGGGAACGCCTGAACATGAGAAATTTCAAGGATACTTTGCGAGCGAGCGGAATCGATACAGGTGGCCCGCCAGCATTAAATCAAAAAAATCGGAATGCATTTGCCAGTCATCTGGATAGACTGTTATCCAAGCATAAAAGAACTTAACCGTTATGGCGATTTGAAAACTGATCCTATACCAATAAATTGGAATCGCAGTTAAGCTACTTTTAAGTTAAGATTAAACCAGCAAAATACACCGGGCTAGCCAGTGAGTTAAACATTGCCAAGGACCCCTGGTATTCCAATTGCTTTAATAATTTAACCGTTCGGTGAAGAAGTTTGACAGCCAACAAATTTAACTGTACGGTGAAATTCAACAGATAAATATTGTTTTTAACCGTACTGTTAATTCGAGGCTTGTATGAAAGAAAAAATAGGATATCCATATCGTGTCCGCCAGGTTAAATACCTTGGAAGAGCCATTCAATATACCCGGAAAAGCAAAAAGATAAGGCAATCAGACTTAGCTGATATTACGGGCACAAGCGTGAAGTTCATTAGTGATGTAGAAAGAGGGAAAGAGACGATACAAATGGACAAGGTTTTTGTATTGCTTCGTGCTTTAGGTCTGAAACTATATGTAACCCCAGATTCGATTGAGACTGAAAAATGACAGATCCATTATTTTGAAACCTGACCAGTTGAAACCTCGGCACCAGACCACACATCGTAAGTTCATTACTCATTTGACAACTATAGGCGTTTCAACAGCTGTAATACCATCCTTCTTAACGCAGGAATTATTTGCATCACAGGGAACACGGAGGGACCAGCAGGTTTAAAAAATTTGAGTGGTTTTACCGTGAGCTTGTTAAAGCCCCTTTATCTGATGAAATGATGGATACGCTGTGTGACCGTTTTACACAGCTTTGTATTGATGCTGTCCTGGGTACCTTGGATTCAAATTGAGAAGGATGATTCTGCAAATGAAGAGGTAAAAAAATTATATAAGAAAACTCGTAATCCTGTTACAGGTAAAATCTCCGATCTCACTCGACTAACAAGCTTAACCCCTGAGATTTCAAGCCATATTGATAGTTTATGTTCAGCTGTCTATCAAAATGCGACTGGCTTGTCGGCAAAGGAAAAAGAAATTGCAGCATTGGTCACTTCTTCTTTTATTGGATGTGTTCATTGAACCTCTATCCACCTTGAAACACTCGGTCGAGTGACAAGAAACAAGGAATTTGCGACACAAATTTCTGAAGATTACACAAAAGCAGATTTAAATTCTCGCGAAAGACTCATTGCAGATTTACCAGTTAAAATTACCCGTTCACCAGATGCGTGCAGCTCTGCAGATATTGAAAAACTTAGAAATGAAGACTTTTCGGATAAAGATATATTGAGTTTATTTGAAATAATTGCTTATCAAAACATGAGCACAGGAGACGTTTTCCACAAAGGTTGTTTTGCCTGTCTTCACCTGATCTATGGTGAAGTGCGGGACATTTTTTCATAAGCATGGTATAAGTGCCCTGGTATTGATTCAATAAATTAAAAGAAAATTCAGGATATTATATGTCATTTGATGATCTCGGCCTCAGGGCTGATCTGCTGAAAGCGGTTAAATCCAAGGGGTATACAGAACCAACCCCCATCCAGACACGGGTGATTCCCGTGATACTAAAGGGTCGGGATGTCCTTGCCCGTGCCCAGACAGGAACGGGAAAAACAGATGCCTTTGCCCTGCCCCTGGTTGATATGCTCAGTCAAAAGCTGGTGAATAAAAGACACCCCAGGGCCCTTGTTCTGGCCCCCACCCGGGAACTTGCCCTCCAGGTGGGAGAGAGTTTCAAAGCCTATGGCAGACGGGTGTCCATCCGGTGCACAGTGGTCTACGGCGGGGTGAACATTGCCCCCCAGATAGATCGGCTCAAGCGGGGGATTGATATTCTTGTGGCCACACCGGGACGGCTGCTGGATCTTGCCAGGCACAGGTCCTTGAACCTGTCCCGCATCGAGTTTCTGGTTTTTGACGAGGCAGACAGAATGCTGGACCTGGGGTTTAAGGAAGAGATTTCCCAGGTTCTTGATCTGGTGCCTGAAGACCGCAGAACCATGCTTTTTTCCGCTACCTATACCCAGGAGATCCGGGATCTGGCAAAGGTCATGCTGGAAAACCCAAAATATATTGAGGTTGCCCCGGGCAGAAAGGCGGCAGAAGCCATTGAACAGAAGGTGCATCTGGTGGAGCAGACAGATAAACGGGCCCTGCTCATTCATCTGATTATTCAGCAGGGGTGGACCCAGGCCCTGATTTTTGTCCGTACAAAACACGGTGCAAACAAGCTCACTGAAAAATTGGCAGACAAAAAGATTTCAGCGGCCGCTCTCCACGGGAACAAGAGCCAGTCCTTCAGGACACGGACTCTGAAGGAATTTAAGAACGGGAAGATTCGTATCCTTGTGGCCACAGATGTCGCAGCCAGGGGCCTGGATATCACCAATTTGCCTCATGTGGTCAACTATGACATGCCCGGGGCTGCTGAAGAATATATTCACCGTATCGGACGTACCGGTCGGGCCGGGGTTCGCGGGATTGCCATCTCCCTGGTCAGCAACAATGAAAAACCCCAGCTTAAAGCCATTGAAAAACTGCTGGATCAGAAAATTCTCAGACAGGAGATCAGCGGGTTTACCCATGGCGGTGCGGTGCCTGATTTTGTTCTGCTGCGGCCCAGTGATGAAGCCAGTGAAAGAAAGGCTGACAAGAAGACAAAAGAGATTGTCAATGGCCGCAAGTCCCAGAAGAAATCGTCAAAATCAAGACCAGAAAAATCAAGATCAGGAAAATCAGGTGCAAAAAAATCCCGGGCTGAGTCTGAGCTCAAAACCAATACCCGAAAGAAAAAAGTAAAAAACGGGGGCTACGGGTCCCGGCGGTCAGGACCGCCTTTGGGCCGTTCCTCCAAAAAAGGCGGTTCCAGGGGCAAGCGGAGATAGGGAACAGCCCATGATTTCAAAATTGGGGATGAGCCAGCATTATGATATCCATAATCTGACTGGCTGGAAGCAGCCCTGAAAAATTAAAAAAGATTCTGGATGTACAGGGTCTTAGGAAAGGATTTATATGACAAACAATGATATTTTGCGGCGAATCCGCTATACTTTTGATTTCGAGGATTCTAAAATGATGGCGATTTTCAGTCTGGCAGAGCTAACTGTCACCCGGGCCCAGGTAAGTGACTGGCTGAAAAAAGAGGATGACCCCGCATATGTGGAATGCCCTGATAAGACCCTGGCAATCTTCCTCAACGGTTTGATCATTGACAAGCGGGGCAAAAAAGAGGGGCCCCAGCCTGAACCGGAAACCAAGTTAAACAACAATATTATATTCAGGAAATTGAGAATTGCCCTGGATTTCAAGGCTGATGATATTATAGAAATTCTTGTCCGGAAAGGAGCAGGGATCAGCAAACATGAACTGAGTGCCTTTTTCAGGAAGCCCAACAACAGACATTTTAGGATGTGCAAAGACCAGGTGCTTCGTAAGTTTTTAAAGGGTGTCCAGGATACCTATCGTTAGGATGTCTGGTCATCAGCCATTAATTGGCCACAAGAATAGAAAGTATAGTGGACCCCGATGTCACAAGAGTGGATAATCGAAGGCTTAGTTGCTTGACTGGTGGTTATAAATTGTTATTATCCGCCTACCATTAAAATAAATATAATAACAAAGGAAACACCACATGGGTCTGCTCAGTCTGCTGATTAACAACCCGATTGCATTTCTCCTCATCTCCATACCGTTGATGTATGCCATTATTTTTCATGAGCTGGCCCATGGATATGTGGCCTATCGATTGGGCGATCCCACAGCCAAGCACCTTGGGCGACTGAGCCTTAATCCGCTTAAACACCTCGATCCCTTGGGTACCCTAATGCTGTTTCTTGTAGGGTTTGGCTGGGCAAAACCCGTGCCTGTGAATTTCAGCTATATCCGGGATTACCGCAAGGGAATGATCCTTGTGTCTTCTGCCGGAATCATCACAAACATGATTTTGGCGTTTCTGGCCCTTTTTCTTTACAGACTGCTTAATCTGCCGCAATCGAGTATGCTTGCGTTAATGCTCTATTTTTTTGCAAAAATCAACATTATCCTGGCCGCGTTTAACCTGATTCCGATTCCGCCGCTGGATGGTTCGAAAATCCTTTTAGGTTTTTCTCCTGCAAGTGTTCAGGCAATTTTGCTGCGTCTGGAACGGTTTGGATTTCTTATTGTGATAGCACTGCTTTATTTTGGTGTTTTGGATCCGGTGATTGATTTTTTACAGAGGGTGATACTCTCACTGATCAATATTTTGCTTCCTTGATAAAATCCTTTTGTCATATAAGGTCGAACCGATATATTACGCTGAAAATATAAGAAGCAGCTTTGAACAACCCCGGATACGTCCTTTAAATCAGAAAAAGTTGCCTCACTTATCCCGAAAATGGCGGATTTACTATTGAAAAAACTAAGTTAATTGGAAATCGAACAAAAGCTTTATACGTAAGTGGGGAAGAAAAGATGACAGAGATGACAGAAAAAAAATTAACCACGTACGGTCCTCTCTATGTTAGAGAAAAGATGTTACTAATGACAGGTGTGGTAGAATAAATCATCCGCCATAAAATGATTCTGCTTGTATTCTGACTATGATGGAAATACAATCAAAAGCAATATTTCACAAACTATAGCAAAGGGGGAAATCATGGCAAAAGGAAGAGATTCGCAAAAAGCAGTTAAGAAAAAGTCAGAAAAATCATTGAAAGAAAAACGTAAAGAAAAAAAAGCTAAAAAAAATAAGAAATAGCACCTTATTCAAATAGGATTTAAGGCTGCCGCGCCCCTTAACAAAATGAATTAAAAAAAATTTTCCCCTCAATTGAGAGGTTTCAATAAAAAATGAATGAATTAAAACAGAAAATCGCATTATTTATAGATGCGGACAATGCTCCTGCGAATAAATTTGAAGACGTTTTAAGCGAAGTGGCAAAGTATGGTGTAGTAACAATAAGAAAAGCTTATGGGAATTGGAAAAATCCTTCTCTAAAGCCATGGGAAGATCTTCTACACGAATATGCGATTCAGCCGGTACAACAATATGACCTCACAAAGGGGAAAAATGCCTCAGATATTGCACTCGTTATTGATGCAATGGATGTGATGTATACAAAAGACATAGATGTCATGTGCTTTGTGTCATCCGACTGTGATTTTACTCCAATGGTTACACGAGCCCTCGCTGAAGGGAAGGTTGTTTTGGGATTTGGTGAACGTAAGGCGCCGTCTCCATTTGTGAATGCATGTTCCAAATTTTTATTTTTAGATCAGGAACCTAAACAGAATGAAACTGTACAAACAAAATCAAAAAAAATGAAATCTGATACCAAACTGATAAATTTGCTCCGCACAGCGATTGAATCAACAGAAGAAGATAATGGCTGGGCAGCACTCGGTCCGGTAGGAGCACATATATCGAATAAGACCTCTTTTGACAGCAGGAATTATGGCTATAAAAATTTAAGCAGCCTTTTTAAAGCGATAGACCTATTTGAACTAAAACGCGGTACAGGGAACTCTTATCTTGTCAGAGATACTAGAAAGAAAAGGTCTACTTAGGGCCCACTCAAAAATAACTGATACTCTTTACATTTTGCAAGTCGATTCATCCTGTCCGGCTGTGTTGTGAAAACACGGCATATACCTGGTATGACTTAGTTTTCACGCCTTGCCGGACAGGCGACTCAACTCCCAAAATTGGTAACTTATTTTTGAGTGAGCCCGTAGCAATAAGCATGTTTAACAAACTCTAAAGCCGGCCATAATAAAACTGTCAATTATGCTAATTTACAAATTATTTATGAATGTATTGGTGCGCCTTGATCCAAGTGAACAATAATTATAAAGGTAATAGAAAAAATGGACACAGCAGCAGAATTAACGACCAGTGGCGCATTTGTTTATTATCGAAAGAAGAAAACGCCCATGATATAAAAATTGATAATTATCACAAGTGGTAAAATTAATAAAAAAAAATCGAGAAAAAGATGACAGAAAAATTTAGTATCCTGATTTTTTGCATTTTGTTTTTATTTATGAAAAATATATCTTTTGCAGAGCCTGTGCAAGTATCAGACTTCTCAGGATCTGGTCTTGAAGGATGGGAAGAAAAGGAATTTAAAAATTCAACTTTCTACCAAGTGTTTCAAATTGGAAACAAGCGGGTTCTATTGGCCAAAAGCCGAAACACTGCATCTGCTCTCATCAAGAAAGTCCATATTAATTAATATTGAACAATTCCCTTTTTTAAACTGGATTTGGAGAATTGAAAACCGATTGGACACAGAAAATGAAAAAAATAAATCAGGCGATGATTATGCTGCAAGAATCTATGTGATTATTGACGGCGGTATTTTCAAATGGCGAACCAAAGCAGTTAACTATGTGTGGGCAAATCAGGCATCCAAAGGCGAAATATGGGAGAATGCTTTTGCCGGTAAAAATGCACAAATGATGGCCTTAAGGAACAGGCAAGATAAATTGTCAACCTGGTACTCTGAAAAAAGAAATGTATATAAGGACCTAAAGAGGCTGTTTGGAACACAGTTTCATTCCATTGATGCAATTGCTATCATGACAGACACAGATAATAGTCATGGGCATGGATATTCGTGCCATGATGTCACAGAAAAATGCCATGGAAGAAGAGGAGGAGGAAACACAGAGCAAACCGAATCCTGCAGCGGCATGGAAAAAGAAAAAGCCCACTGAAAAACAGCAGAATCTCGAAAATATGGATGTCAATAAAATGATGGAACAAATGAGCCAGGCCATGGGCGGCAACATGAGCCCTGAAAAAAAAGAGCAGGTCCTGCAGGCCATGAGCCAGGCCATGAATCTGGTAAAAGGTACCAAAGAAGGCCCGGGAGCCGCAAACAGAATTTGGCAGATCATCCCCAGACGACCTGGTGACAAGGTCGGTGCAGAACTTAAAACCATGAATGTACTCAATGTCACCATGGGAACCAAGGCTCCGCTGCAATCCGTATTCAGATTTTACCTCCCCATTTTAATCGCAACAAAACTTTCCCTTGGGTGGTTTATCCTGTTTTGGGCATGGTTTTAAGCCGTTTTTTGCTGAACCCCAAAGACATTTTTATTTTTAAGAAATTGCTTATTGTCGGGTTTTCATTAATTTTTATTGGTGCAGTCTTATGGACACAAGTCTCTAATGCCATCATTGTTCAAGGGGATTATCACAGGAGCGGTTTAGCTGTCCATTTTGTCATTACCGGATTTGTCTTGATTTGGTTGCCCCTTTGTAAAGCCGTTTTCAATCAGACCCAAAATTTTTCTTTTATTCATAATATTCTTCTTTTTTGGAGCAAAAACACCACTGTTATTTATTTTATCCAGTGGGTGTTATATGGTTGGGGTATTCTGATTTTTGGTTGTGAATTATTAACAGCTCCCGTATCGTTATTCATCGGACTGGGCATGTGTCTTTTAAGCCATGCTTTAACTATGATTTTTGTCAAATTAAAGGAAAAATACCAATGAAATGGGGTGTGGGCACCAGAGGATTATTATTGTTTTGTGAATACATTTAAATACGAGAAAGAGAAAGTAATACTTGATAAATACACGATAATCGAAGAGCCCCGAAAACGTGTAGTATACAACTGGCTACAGTATTTTAGCAAAGATTTACTTATACAAGAATTTGAAGAAAATGGTTTTACGATTGAGAGAATATCCTCAGATGTTGCAGGTAAAGCCTTCATAACTGAATCAAAAGAATTTGCCATTGTTGCAAAAAAAATGTTATCAAAACAGACTGCAAAACGAAATTAATTCTCAGTTACGGATTGTGTGACAAATGAAAAAGAATAAAAGAATACAGCCTGCCAAATTTTTTGATGCCGAAATTATAGCTTTTATTGTCAGTCAAGGAAATAAGGATGTGGCTGAGAAATTTGAGTTAACATTAGAAAATAATCCCAAGCATCCCTCTTTCTATACGAAAGAGTGGATATTATCAGATATTGATAGAGGAGAAGAGTACTTTCTTTATAGAATAAACGGTGTTAATTGTGGATGCGTTGCTTTTGAACAAGCTAATTCGGATATTTCATATCTGAATCGACTTTCAGTCCTTCCCGAATACCGCCATAAAGGCATTGGAGAGCAATTGGTTAAACATGTTCTTGAGTACTCCAGAACAAAAAATATTCAAATGGTGAGTATCGGTATCATTGCAGAACATACGCTCTTAAAAAAATGGTATTTGGAGTTGGGGTTCATCAAAGGTGAGACTAAACATTTTGATCATTTACCTTTCGATGTTATATATATGAGCTATGAACTGTAAACTTGCAAACCTGAAAATTCAACGGACACAAAAGCCGGGCTGCTGATTAAACCGCTGTGCAAAAAACAATGCAATTCTATAGGACTGTGCCTTACCTTGACTTATATTCTGAAAACGCGTGATTACAAAACACAACCAGGCATCACAGTTGACCTCAAAATGCCACGGCAACTGAATTTTATATCAGGCCACGTCGCATTATTCTAAAATCCCCGGGCATCAGGAGAAATTTATGATTGTACATGAAGTAAAAATAGGAAGGAAGCCAACCAGATCACAAAAAGGAAACATAGAAAAATATATGTCGGATGTGCTGAATCTGATATTCGATATAGAGATATGTTGGTCAATTTCAGGCAACGTTGGGAATTTTACACTAAACCTACGATAGATTTTCTAACATTTGACTGGAACAAGTCAGATTTATATCAGCAGAAACAGGCTGCAAAAAAAATTATTAATAGATCCGATGGGGCCATGTTTATTATTTCAGCCGATACAGAGATTGATCCCATAGCCATTTGGGAGATTGACTGCGCTATATCCAAAGGTATTCCCATTACTGGAGTGGATGTCGGCAAAAATCCTGAAGGAACGATACCTGAAAAACTCATCGGGAAAATGACAAAATACGGGTGGGAGTGGTTTGCTATGTTTATTAATCAACTATAAGCCTAAAGATATTGTATTACTGATCCAAACAACAAAATCGCTGAAGCGGAACAAACAGCATATGATAGCCTCCTATCTAGGCATTACAACTGTGGTGCTAAGTCAGATCAAAACAAAAATTAATTTTGTTAATATAGGTTACTAACTAACTCCTGAGAGCAGGGTTATAGCAACACCTAAAAAGGAAATAATTCTATGTCAGAGATGATTGCATATTGTGGCCTTGTATGCACAAGCTGTCCGCAGTACATTACCACAGAATTTTAAGAATAGTATCAAAGTTAATTTTTTCAATATCAAAATCAGCAAACAAAATGCTTCGACCGGGGCCGAAGCATTTTGCTAACTCATAATTTTTTTCTACTCACGCCAATGCTCTGGTTGATTAAATACATCACAGCATTGAATTTTTCCACTTACATCCTTAATGGTACTCGGGAAAAGTTCCTGTACCATCCAGGCACCGGCATGCTTTTCCGGTATGGGGTATGGGGCTTGAAACCCAAGTACCCCTGCGGGTTTGAAACCTGTACGGGGATAATAATCCGGGTGACCGAGTACAAAAACCAAAGCCACATCCAATGTTTTTAACTGGGTTAGCCCCTCCTTGATCAGCCTATCGCCTATGCCGGTATTCTGGAAATCCGGAAGGATGGCCAATGGTCCGAGCAATTGAGTGGATAACGTTGACCCGGTCACTATTGCCCTTGTGAAGAGGATATGGCCAATCACTTTTTTGTTTTCAATGGCCACAAGTGATAATGAAGGCCAGGCTGTTTCATCTTCAAACAGGCCATTTACAAGCCTTGCTATTTCCGGTCCTTTTTTTTCGCCAAATGCCAGTGTATGGATTTTTAAAATGTCGGTTTTGTCTAAATCTGTTGATTTTCTAATTTTCAAAGTTTTCTCCAATATTTTTTTAAGATTGTGTTAAATTTTGTTTGAATTTTTATTCAATCGTTTTTGACCCATTTTGATAGTCTTCCACTTCTCTTTTTCAATTGTGTCTGCAGTTTTTTGATCTTTCATTGTCAGGTAAAGAAGCTCTTTTTTAAGTTTTACATAACTTTCAAACCGCTTGTGTGAAATCACTCCTTTTTTTACCGCATCTTGGACGGCACAGCCGGGTTCTTTTTCATGGTTGCAGTCATTAAACCTGCAATCTGCTGACAGGGTTTCAATCTCACTGAAAACATCCTGAATGGATTCGGAACCATCATGGAGACCTAATTCTCTCATTCCGGGATTATCAATAAGGATACTCCCGTTTGGCAAAAGAAAAAGTTCTCTGTGGGTGGTTGTGTGCTTCCCTTTATTAACACGTTTGCTGATCTCACGAACCGCCTGACGGTTCATACCGGACAGCGTGTTTATCAATGTGGATTTTCCAACACCTGAAGAACCGATCAGGACAGATGTTTCACCTTTTTTAAGCAGATCTGATAAATTTTTCAAGCTGCTTTGTTCGATTGCAGAAACCACATACACGGGTACGCCAAAGGCAATGGTCTGAATTTGTGTAATACAGAATTCAACATCATCACAAAGATCAGCCTTGTTTAAAATAATAAACGGTTTTGAACCGCTATCATACGCAAGCGTTAAGTATCTTTCGATTCTACGAAGGTTAAAGTCCCTGTCCAGGCCGGATACGATAAATACATTATCCACATTTGCCGCAATCACCTGCTCGTTAACAATTTCCTGCCGTGCACCTTTATTACCGGCAGCACTTCTGGATATCCGGTTTATTCTGGGGACCACAGATTCAATTATTGTTCCATCAGATCCTTTTCTTAATTGAACCCAATCCCCCACAACAGGGAAATTTGATATCAGGGCTGTTTTATGAATAAACTTTCCTGAGACACGAGCCCTTCTTTCCCCGGACTCACAGATTATTGTATATATTTTATTATGCTGGGCTGTAATACGGCCAAGGTTTGCCTCAAAGATCTTATCAAACCCATTGTTAAAAAGCCTTTCCAATCCATATTGTTTAAGTACCATATCAAAATTCCTTTACCACCGCTTTCAAAATTAAAGGGGGTCAATTTAATTATTGCTAAATTATACAGTTTTGTTGGAATTGATTGGACTTGCAGGGCTTACAGCACTTGAGTCATTATGAATGCAACTATACAAATGAAAAATCTATAAAACGATTAGCTTTTCAAAATCGGTTCATAAACTGCAAACTAACTGCAAGTTTTCATCACCGGGGCTATTTTCATTGGTTGTTTCATAAATCCTTTGGATAAATTTTAATTATCGAATATGACATATACTCTTTTTGATTTGCATATTCAAGCCATAAATTAAAAATCAAACAAAATGAGAAAAAGAAAACTTGATACAAAGTTAATCCTACTTTTTTTAATAGGTGCAATTGATTATTAGAAATGTTTAAAAAACTATTTATTAGCACTATTGAAATAGCATGAATTCCGAGCTATCATAATTTTATGATCAATTCTTTTTTAAATAAGGTGACAGAGGATGGCCTTGCCGCGAGCAACAAATAAAAATCAGGAAAAACAAAAAGCTACAATGTACTGGAAGTTTTGAAAAACCAGATAAAGGAGATACAATGAAAGATCAAGCTTGGGAAACAGACTTTTGGCCGGAGGGAGTTGCACACACAGTATCAGATTACAATTTCCCCATCTTTAAATTCCTGGATGACTCAGCAAAAAAATTTCCTGACAATGTGTTTACAATTTTTAACGGCGCTTCGAAAACCTATGCGCAGGTCCTTTCTACTGCTAACAGGATTGCCAATTTTCTTGCATCAAATAAAATTGGCAAAGGGGACAAGGTGGCAATCTTCCTTCCCAACCTGCCCCAGTTTCCTGAAATCCTCTTCGGCATTCTCAAGGCTGGGGCTGTGGCAGTTAACTGCAACCCTGTTTACACACCGTCAGAACTGAATCAACAGCTAAAGGATTCAGAATCAAAAATGGTATTTTGCATGGATCATGCCGTGTTTTACCCCAACACTGTAAAAGCAATAGAAGACACCCAGGTTGAGGCGGTTGTGGTCTGTAATATCAAAAGCTATCTGCCAAAGTTTAAGGCCTTTTTGGGAGGTCTTCTTGGAAAAATACCCAAGGCTGACAAACATGAACCAGGCCATGTCATGTTTGATGATATTGTGGCAAAATCTGAACCGGTTCCGCCAAAGGTATTAATTGACCCTGAAAATGATACTGCCATCATGCTCTATACAGGAGGCACAACAGGCGTCCCTAAGGGTGCTGAACTTACCCATACCAATTTCACCTATGATGTCCTGGCTGGACTGGAATATATCCGCATATCTCAGGGAAAAGGAAAACCACCGGAAAAATTATATATGGGAGGCTTTCACACCTATCTTGGAGTTCTGCCCTGGTACCACAGCTTCGGAATTACAGTGGCCCTGCTCTCTGCAGCCATGTCAGGCAGCCGTTTAATCTGTGTCCCTGACCCCAGGGCCGGAAACCCACCCTTTACAGAGGTGCTCAAAGCTGTCCAGAAATATAAACCGACTATTATGCCGGCCGTACCCACCATTTTTGTGGCCTTTACCAATCATGCACTGCTGAACAATTACGATCTTTCATCCATCATGGGATGTTTTTCAGGTGGGGCTCCCCTGCCTCCGGAAGTCTGCCGCCAGTTTGAAGAAAAAACAGGATCTATTATCTTTGAAGGATATGGGTTGACTGAAACAGCTCCCGTGGCCAGTGTCAACCCCACAAACAGAGAAGCAAGAAAGATAGGGTCCATTGGCTTTCCTTTGCCTGGCACTGATATCAAAATCCTGAATTTAATAGATCCAACAAAAGAACTACAAAAGGGAGAAGACGGAGAGATTGCCATCTGCGGTCCACAGGTCATGAAAGGATATTGGAAAAGACCTGACGCCAATGAAGAGGTATTTACCAACATTGATGGAAACCGGTATTTTCTAACCGGTGACATCGGCCACATTGATGATGAGGGCTATATCCTAGTCACAGACCGGAAAAAAGACATGATCATTGTGGGCGGATTCAATGTCTATCCAAGAGATGTGGAAGACATTCTCTACACCCATCCAAAGGTTGAACTATGCGCCGTAATCGGCATTCCCGATGAAAAAAGCGGTGAAAAAGTAAAGGCATTCATCAAGCTTAAACAAGGGAAAACCGCTGAATCAAAAGAAATCATTGACTTTTGCAGAGAGAATATGGCCGGCTATAAGCGCCCCAAATCCGTTGAATTCAGGGATGAAATCCCTGTATCAAATATCGGAAAGGTTTTACGTCGTGTCTTAAGGGAAGAAGAAATTGGAAGCCGCCAATGAATCGATTTACCTTAGATATCAAAACAATGACCAAGGCAAGGGGAAAAAATCCTTGATTTTGAAAGATGGCCTTCATCCAGCAAAAGATGGGCACCGGGTTATGGGCATATATGCCGCTAAACTTATAAAAGGCGTGTTTCATTTTGCCTAGCGCCCTATAAAATAGGCCGGACGAGTTGCCCCTGTAAACTCAATAATTGTTTCTTTAAAAAACTGGAGGGTGAGTTAAACCTCTTTTGAAATATTATCCAACAATGCTCTTGCACAAAGATGGAAACTTCACTGTCGCTCCATTTCGAACAAAACCGCTTCGCCGAGGAAGGGCAACAACAATCTCAATCTTTAATATTATTACGGAGCAGATATGGAATACGATATTGAACAATTGACTGTTGAAATGATTAAAAATCAGGCCGACTTCAATGGCAAGGTGGTTCTGGAAATCGGTTGTGGCGGAGGGGAGATATCTTCACTTCTTGCAAATGATACTGAACAATATATTGGTATTGATCCGGATATAAGTGCTATCAATGATGCCAGTCAAGCATACCACAATGTAGACTTCAGGATTGGAAATGGTGAATCCCTGTCATTCAGTGATTCTGGGTTTGATATAGTTCTTTTTACCCTTTCACTACACCATCAAAACAGCTCTCTGGCTATCAAAGAAGCATACAGGGTTTTAAAAAATGAAGGGAAACTCATCATAATTGAACCATCAATAAAGGGAGAGTTCCAACTTTTTTTTCACCTGTTTAATGATGAAACCAAAGAAATAGGAAACGCTTATCACAGCTTAATAAATTATGATTTTAATTTGGAGAATCAAGACTCCTTTAACGCCATTGTTAGATTTGAAGATAAAGCTGATTTGTGCAGCTATTCGTTTGATCGTGATACTATTGCTTCTGGTGATTCAAATCTAATCATTGAAAAATTAAATCAAATTCAACCTGGCTCATCAGATAACGCCCCCATTATTCTCAAAGATATAATTGATATTTATCTTCTGACAAAATAAAAAAAGGACCCAATAAATAAAATAGAAAAGCATCCAATTGAATTACAGATAGAACGAGCTGACAAAGCTATTGTAACGGAAGATTTTAATAGTCTGCTTGATATATACACTGACAATGCCGTGCTTGTGATTGAATTTGACCATAGGGTATGGATTGCAATTTTTTATTAAACAGTATAAATTTTCTGTAAAAAGTGTAATCAATTGGAAATAGATAAAAAATAGGCGGAAATGAAAAAAAAAATTGGTTTAGCAGTCTTCGGGCTTGCCTGTACTTTTCTTGTAATCGTTTTATCTTTATATTTTTATTCAAAAACAGAGCATGCAAAAATCCTGCTTGTTGATAAAATTAATACAGCCATACCCGGTACGCTTTCAGCGGAAAACATAGAAGTTTCATTCATCAATCCATCTGTCAAACTGGACGGAATAAAGCTCAAAGACGGGCAAAATAAATCCTGTCTTAGATTCAAAAGCCTTTTGCTTCATTTAAAGATACGCCCTCTTTTCCAAAAGGTTCTGGAAATAAGTGCATTAACGGTGACCCGTCCTGAAATATCACTTGTTATGGATATAAACGGCCGTATGAATTTAATAGACGCCCTTATCCCAAAAAATAAGGAATTGTCTGAAAAAGGGATCGTAGAAAAAGAAAGTAAAGGCATTCCCTTTAATGTGATAGTCAAAAAAGCACAGATTATTGAGGGGATATTAACCTTTAATGATCCAGAAAAGCAGATCAAACTAAAATCATTCAATGTTGAAGTCACAGGTGGTGATCTTTTTGAGCGTCACCTGTCACTGGTCAGCTCGATAAAAGACAGCCGTATAAAATTGAAAGATAAAGAAATCTTGATTAATAACTTAAGTCTTTTTTCTGAACTTAAGCAGGGATCAAAGCTTGATTTTGATCTTGAACTGGACTCTGATCTGTGTGCGTTTAAAGCAAAAGGAAAGGCATACGATATTATTACAGCACCTGGAATCGATTTTAATTTAACAGCAAGCTCCCCTCTTGAAGCGTTAAACCGGTTTTTAGGTCATGAAATGGATCTTGGCGGAATGGCCAAAGTCACCCTTGCAGGAAAAGGTCCTTTAAACAACCCTGAAGTCATATTCAACCTTGATGTGGCCAACCCTAAGATTGATGAAAACCTGAAAGGAGACAGCATCAATTTATCTGCTGCACTTGCTGACAGGATACTTTTAATAAAAAAAGGAAGACTGAATATTCTTGGAAGTGATATCTCATTAAAGGGTGAGGCCGATCTAAAGGATTTTTTTCCAAAAGGTTTTTTAAATCCGCCTCAAAATCCAGATACCCTTAAATATGATTTTTCCTTTGACCAGAAAAATGGTGACTTTCAACATCTTGAAAAATGGGTAAAAGGGTTTTCAGGAAGGTTTTCATCCTCGGGCAGGATTAAGGGCAAAGGCATTCATCTTGAAACGCTTGCAGCAGACTATGATTTTAATCTTGTTCTTGAAAAGTTTAAACAGGACAAACCTGAAACAGATTTCCTGGATTTTGAAACAGACATAAGCGGAACCATTGAACAAGGGATCTGCAGAATAAAAGGATTTAAGGCCCAAACCCCTGGAACCTTTGTTGGCGCGAGAGGGCAGTATGATATAGTTAAAAAACGCCTGGGTGCAAGTCTGGATGTCAAGGCTTCTGATCTGTCTTTAATAACGCTTCCCCTGGACCTGCCTGAAGTTAAGGGAAGTGTGGACGGCAAAATATCCATTGCTGGAGATATTTTCAATCCTGAACTTACAGCCTTTGTCACGGGGAAAAATTTCATGGCACAGGGTGTTTCAATTCAGGATTTTCAATTTGCAGGATCCCTGGATCCTCTGGGACAGGTTACGATCCAGCAGTTGACGGCTAAAGATCAGGATCTGGTCATTGATGTGAAAGGAACTGCCGATGTTTTTGAAACGGCCTTTAAGCTGAAGGATACCGTCAAGACAAGTCTTTTAGTTTCAGGACAAAATGTTACACCGGCCAGATTGATAAAACCGGATGCGTTAAAAATAGATCCGGATATCCTGAATGCTTTGATCAATTTTAATCTGAACATGGACCTGGGATATGCCATGGGTGCATCCATGAACAAGATAAACTTTTCCAACAAAGAATTACCCGTAAATAATATACTTGCAGACCTGGATTTTCAAAAAAAAGAAATTGTTATCGCCCTTAAAAAGATTGTGACCCTGAATGCCTCCCTGGATACGGAAAAAAATCAATATCATGCCCGGATAGACTTCAGTGACAGCGATCTTGTTCCTTTGCTCGAATCTGCAGGCATCAAAGGCATCCAGGCCAGTATTGACGGGCAGATGAGTGCAACGGGAATCATCCCGGATGCAGTGCCCAAAGATGTCATCAAGGAACTTGATGCCGCCCATGGCCGCATCCATTTGAAAGCCAAAACTCAAGGGAGCTTTAAAGAACCGGATGTGACGGTTCAGGCGGATTTTTACGATCTTGCGTACCGGTTAAACAAGCAGAATATCTCAATCTCTAACCTGAACAGCAATCTTGTGGCCACACGGAAAACCATTCAGATCAATGCCATGACGGCAAATATAAATGACGGCCGGTTCAGCCTGACGGGACGTCTGGATTTAAAAGACGATAAAATACAGAATGGCAAACTGGCTGTTTCTGCGGTGGGTATTGACATCCCCATCTTGTCCAAAACAGGTGCCAAACAAAGTATCTTTATGGAAAAACTGGATTCAAACCTTGATATTCATCTCCAATATAATGCCATGACGTCTCAAGGGGCAGCCGACCAGCTTAAAAAAGAGATCCCCATCAAAACAATCCAAGCGGATCTTGACCTGAAAAAACTGTCTGCTGCTGTTCTCCTGGACCAGACAACAGACCTGCGGGCATCTTTTGACCCTGATACGGCATTTTTTGATCTGGACCTGAAATTTGACCGGCTCCTGCTGGAACCCCTGTTTAAACTGGCTGACCTTAATCAAATGAAGGGGCTTATCAACGGCCATGTTGTATCAAAGGGAAAGCTGAATCTTGCGCTGCCCCCGGAAGTGATGGGCGCTTTGAGAAAGGCCTCGGGAAATGTCAGCTGCAGTGCGGATATCTCGGGAAGTTTTGAACAGCCTGATGTTAATGCTATTGTCACCTTATCTGAAATCAAATATCCCATTCCCCGGGCCGGAGTATCCATTTCAAACCTTAATGGAAAAATTAAACTTTTAAAAGATGAGCTTGCGATTGAAAATATTGCTGCTGACCTTGACAAAGGACGGGTTAGCATAAATGGAAAAATAGGGCTAAAGGATTATATGCCCGTTAAAGGAGACATCCGGTTTAAAGGCGATCATATTGCCCTTGAAATGCCTGATATGGCCCAGGTTGAGTTCAGCCATGATTTTACCTTTTCAGGGACCCGGAAAAAATCAAACCTTTCAGGGACCTTCCAGATGATTAAGGGAGAGTATTACAAAGACTTTACCTTTGATCTTGCAGATGCCCTGGAGCATAAAAAAAGGGGAACATCAACATCCGGTGCAAAAAATAATACAGGTATTCCCTTGATTGAAAATATGGCTTTGAACATTGATGTGGATTACAATGATCCCTTTGTCGTGGATAATAACCTTGTTTTTATCCTTGTGGAACCCAATATAAATATATCGGGAACGGCTGTAAATCCCGTTATTACCGGAAGAGCCAAAATTGTAGAAGGAACCCTCATATATCAGAAAAAAGAGTTTCAAATTGAAAAGGGGATTATCGATTTTGTGGATCCCTATAAAATTGATCCGGATATAAATCTGGCAGCAAGGACCGAGATAAGAGACTGGATCATCAAACTTAAGGTTTCAGGAAAAAAAGACAATTTGAAATTTCAACTTTTTTCCGAACCTCGGCAAACCCATGAAGACATTCTGTCACTCCTTATTACGGGTAAAACCACAAAAGAGCTGGGCAAGGGAGGCGGCGGTTCCTATACAAATATCCTGACGGACAAGGCCGCAAATGTTATTGGGAAAACAGTGAAAGAATCAACCCCTCTGGATTCTTTTAAAATAGGATATGATAACTCTGGTTCCCAAAGTTCAAATGTAAGTGTTACCATGGGTAAAAAATTATCAAAACGTATGGAGGTAACATACTCAATGGAAACCCTTGATGAAGAGACCGTCCATACCAATGCGGCTGAATACAAAATTTTGGAGAATGTCATTCTCAAAGCCTTTAACGATTCAAAAGGAGACTTTGGCACAGAGATTACGTATAAGTTGGAGTTCAGATAAATAGATGAATAAAAAAATTATTTTACTTATTTTACTTATGTTTTTTTATGGTCCTGTTTTTGCCGGTGACGCAGTCAAGGATACCCTTCCTTTTGTTAACAGTGTAAAAATTGAAATTCTGGGCGGTAAGCCTTTAAGAAGAGAAAAACTGCAGAAAATGGCAACTGATATGATCCGGTTCAAAAAAGGGGATCCATTCTCCCATGAACGTCTTTTTGCCTCTATTGAGTTGCTTAAACAGACCCGGCAGTTCAGCCATATTGAAGTGCCGGATCAAGACTGGGATGCTGCTTTTACAGATATTGTCTTCCGGTTGACACCGTCAAAGCTTGTTCAGGATATCAGAGTAAAGGGCTCCTTTCCTGTTTTCAAAAATGAAATAATGGATGTCACCGATTATAGGGTGGGTGATCCATTTATTGAAAACAGCCTGGAAAAAAATATCAACTCCATTAAGGAGCTTCTTAAGAAAAACGGGTATACCCATCCCCTTGTCAAAATAACGCCTGAACAAGCTGGTGGACTGGAAGTGGCTATTTTGATTGATATTGAAAAAGGTGCGTTTTTAAAAATAAGCCGGATTGAATTTCACGGCAACAAAAGTTTTTCCGATACCAATCTTAAAATGAAAATGAACTCCTATGAACCGTCGCTCTTTTTCTGGAGCAAAGGGAAAAGATCCATTAAAGGTGAGATTGAAAAGGATATAAAAAAACTTTTGTCGTTTTACAGAAAAAAAAGATTTGCCGAAGCTGTAATCACCCACCACCTGGAAAAAAATGAGCAGGCATCAACGATTCAAATCCTTTTCAACATTGATGAAGGACCGAGATACAGGGTCTCTTTTTCCGGAAATCAACAGTTCTGGACCCGTACCCTTAAAAAAGACCTTACAGTGTTTACCAAAGGGAATAAAAATGATTTTGGACTAAAAAAAAGCCTGAAGAATCTCAAAAAAAGATATCTCAAGGCTGGATATATGGACTGCAATATAAAATATACAGCCAAAAATATGATGGAAAACGGCACCCCCGTGAGAGAGATACATATTCTTATTGAAGAAAATGGTCGAAACCTTGTAAGATCCTCTTCTGTCAAAGGGGCAGAACCCATGGATGAACAAGCCCTGAAAAATGAGATCCTTACACGTGAAAAAGCCTTCCTTTATGATGGCCCTTTTGTTGATACCATCTTTCAGGATGACATAAAGGGCGTTGAAAATTATTATCGCAATCAGGGGTTTATCGATACAAATGTTACAGGGGATATCACATGGGATAAAAAAAATGAAGAGGGGGTTATTTATGGTGATGTGATATTTTTTGTTCAACAGGGATATCAAAAAACCATAAAAGAGGTTCGATTTCAAGGTCTGCCGAACACACTTGAAGAAGAAGTCAGACAAATTATTGGCATAAAACCGGGTGAACCCTTTGTAGAAAGCCTTGTTCAAAAAGATAGAATGGCGATTCTTTCTTATCTTGCTGAAAAAGGATACATCTATGCAAAAGTTGAGGCACAGGTAACCCCGGCAAAAGAAAAAGAAAATTGCTCTATTGAATTTCACATAGATAAACATTCTAAAGTGTCCGTTGGAGGCGTGTGGGTATTTGGTAATTTTCGCACAAAAGATTCTGTGCTGAAAAGGCACAACACTATCAAAGAAAATGAGCCTGTATCCTTGAATGATTTTGTTGAATTACAGAAAAATGTTCGAAATATAAACATTATTGAAAGAGCGAATTTTAAGGCATTGGGAATTCAGGAAAATTACGACCAGCTTTTTTTCCTGGTAGATGTGGAGGAAAGAAAACCCTATTTTTTTGAAGCAAGCCTGGGGTATGACACAGCTAGGGATGCCTATTTATCAGTATCCATAGGCGACAGAAATTTTTTGGGAATGAACAGGGAACTTTTCTGGGATGCACAAATTTCAGGAACGGGGTACGATACCGAGCTGGGAATAAAGGATTTTGATTTTATGTCCCGCTATATCTCAGCTCAGTTTTCTGTTTACGCATCAAAGGAAGAATTAAAAAACCAGGGATTTGGTTCCCGCAAATACGGATCAAAACTTTCATTTGAAAAAGATTTTTTCCAATACCTGAAACTGGGTACAAGTTTTAACCTGGAATCCCGGGAGCAGTATCAGGTGAATTCTGCAAAGGGAGTTGATCCTGAAATTTATGACACCAGAGGGATAGCCAAGATAACCCCTTTTTTAACGTGGAGCACGGTTAATTCCTTTGTGAAACCAACCAAGGGATTTTATTTTAACGCATCAGTGGAATATAATAAGGATCTTCTGGAAGATCTGGATAATTTTATAAAGTACAGAGTCAAAGCCAAATACTATTACCAGGCATTCCCAAGGCTTGTGCTGGCATTCCAGGGAATGTACGGGTTTATTCAGAATATGGGAATCGATTCCAAACTTCCGGATGATCAACTTTTTTTTCTTGGCGGTATTAAGGACCTAAGGGGGTTTGGGGAAAATGAATTGATCATTGACAGTTTTGGAGACCCTGCCGGTGGCAAGGAACAGCTTGCCGGCTCAGTGGAAGCCCGCATCGATCTGGGCAAAAATTTTGAACTGCCGATTTTTCTGGATGTCGGATCATTGAAGGATACAAGGAGTTCAGGGATCAATGAAAAATTTAAATTCACTATGGGAACAGGTATCCGTTATATGACCCCCCTTGGTCCGGTTGGGCTTTTATATGGATATAAATTGAACCCGGAAGACGGCGAGGACAGAGGCCGGTTTCATTTTTCAATCGGCTATACGTTTTAGCGGATCGAAGATTTTAAACAAGCTGTATTAAAAAATATGTCCATTAGGAACAGGCTTGTACTTGCGCATCAAATGGGTTGGTCACCCGGGATATCCTCTGTCAAGAGGGTTTCAGGCTGGCCTTTTTTCTTTGCGAGCTTGCGCTTTTGTTTTTCTTCTTTCTTTTTTTTCTTTGCCAGTTCCTTTTGACGTTTTTCCCAGGTATATTTGGTTTTCGCCATAATTATCTGTTCCTTTTCTTTGTTGTTTGAATTGTCAAAATAATAATTATGCCATGGCTAATGATTCCGACCAGAGGCAACGACGTCTGCAAGTGCCATTATAAGGGCACGTGCTTTTTTCCTGGAACCGTTCATTAATCGCTGGGAAAGCGGCAGGACAAATGCTGCAGTTTTTCCAGTGCCTGTCTGAGCCAGTCCGAAAACATCCTTGCCGTCAAGAATTGAAGGAATCGCTTCTTTCTGGATTGGGGTTGGTGTGGTGTAACCGCAGGTGGCAATACCGGCGGATATTTTGGGGTAAAAATTAAACTCTTTAAAACTCAATAAATTCCTTTGTGTTCAAGCTGCCGCAATTTTGGACACCTTAAAACATGGATTCATTTGAATCCGCTATATATTTTTATTCTGTGAAGAACAACAAGTCATGATTGATGGTTAACCGGTAATTCTATGGAATAAGACAGGTTATGAGTCCGCCAAAAGTGTTATACTGTTTTCACGTAAGTAATCAGCATAAACTTCAACGGCAACGTACGATGTAATGAAAACAACGAGGTTAGCGAGGACAAACTGACAGAAAAAACCTGACAGAGGATGTGCTCTTACTTGAATATTAATCTGTATAATACACTAACTAACAGAATTTGCAATCAAATAAAACTTTCAGAAATACTCGGCCAAAAGCAGAACTGCCTGCCTTTTGTTGTTCGATGAAAATTGTCCTGAGTCTTTCGCCCCAAATGAACGCTCCGATTATGAGAGTTTTCTTGATGAAGTACCTGATGGATATGAACTTTGTATATCAAGCGAAGTTGTAATTGCCGCATATGGTCTAATCGGCAAGGATTCAACTCATCGCAGCCTAAATTGGATTATGATTTCACCAAGATTTCAAGGAGCAGGGTTAGGTTCAGTTATCATGAACCAAGTTAAAAAGTTGGCTAATAAAGAGAGCTTAAGTACTATTAATATTGCAGCAAGTCATCTGTCGCAGAGGTTCTTTAAAAAATATGGCGCTAAGATTGTCAAAGAACAGCCAAACGGTTGGGGGCCTGGTATGCACAGAATAGATATGGTATTAAACCTGTGAGCTTAAGAGCCAATAAAAATCCTAACAAGGCTGAGCAAAACGCCCATTGCGTGAACTGGACTATGAGTTAAGCATTCTGTTGAATTATCATAACTTAAGGTAACCAAGAAAAATGAAATTAAACTTAGGCATTCTTGAAGGTTTGTTTACAATCCATCGATTTTCTCCAAAAAGTAAAATCCCAGATAAAGTATATCAAGGCCAATTTTACAGTATCAGCAAAACTGATGAAGAATTATCAGTGGTCTGTCCTTCTTTTGTATCGTTAAACTCAGAAAAATCAGAAGAAAATTGGGCCTGTATTAAAGTCCTCGGACCATTGAATTTTTCCTTAACCGGAATCCTTGCTGACATATCGGCTATCTTAGCCAAGTCTGAAATCAGTATTTTCGCAATATCAACGTTTGATACAGACTACATTCTGGTTAAATCAGAAAAGCTTCAAGCGGCCAAAAAAGCATTACAAAGAGCTGAATACACTTTTAATATTTGAAAAGATTCCTCCTTTTCTTCAAAATAAAGATATTATATAACAAGTCTAATTCAGTACCGCATTATGACACCTGAAACCGAAATGTAGTGTTTTTTAAATTTACTAAATACATGAGGTATAAAGATGAATTGTGAAAAAAAAAGGCTTTTGTTTTTAGATAATCTAAAGACGTTTATAATTTTTTTAGTGGTACTCTATCATTGTGGATGGGTGTATGAAAAAAGCGGTATTTTATCTTCAGTCTGGATTGTTGATGATCCATTGAAAAACGATTCAGCAGGACTTCTAAACTTGATCATGGATATGTTTATGATGCCAATACTCTTTTTCATTTCAGGATATTTTACCCCTTCTTCCCTTAAATCAAAAACTGGATGGATATTTTTAAAATCAAGATTTAAACGGATGATGGTTCCATGGATATTCGCAGTATTAACACTTTTGCCACTCTATAAGGTTATATTTTTATACTCTCGAAATCTTCCACAGGAAAATTTATTTTCTTACTTTCATTTTACCGGTGGCATCTTGATCAATCAGGGATGGTTATGGTTTCTGCCTGTTTTGTTTTTATTTGATTTGGTTTATTTGGGCTTAGACAGGGTGAATTCACTAAAGTTGAAAATTAGTTTAAAAGGGACTTTGTTTGCTATCTTTTTTATTGGATTTGCTTACAGTTTTTGTATGAGCTTTTTTAATTATTATGGCTGGACAAAAACTGTTTTACTGGATTTCCAAAATGAAAAGATCTTAATTTACTTTATGGCCTTTGTTTTTGGCTCACTTTGCTATCGATTAAATGTACTTAATACAAAGCCAGACAGTAAGAAACTCTACTATCTTATCTGTTCAACGATCTGGATACCAATGAATGTTTATATAATTTTTTTGATTAATATCTTTTTTAATCCAGGTCACTATATCATTTCGCATATTGTTGATGTGATGTTGATCTGGCTTGGATTTCATGTATCTTTATTTGGTATGATGTATGTGATAATCAACACATTCAGATATTATCTAAATAAGACGGGACGCTTGCTTAATTTGCTGAACAGCTATTCATATGGCGTTTATATTATCCATTTTGTAGTGATGGGAGCAATTGCATGTGCACTGCTTAATGTAAATATTTCGAGTATCACCAAGTATGCTATTCTAACAATATCATCATTAGCAGCAAGCAATTTGATAGTGGCTATATATAAAAAGTCAGTACAAAAAAAAATTTCAAGCATTGATAAACATAGCAATGGATAAGGTGACATCTATCCAATTAATTGGAGTCGTTCTTTGAAAAAAATAAAAGCTAAAAAAATCGAAAAGTGTATATGCAGATGACAAAGAATATGGAAATCATACAAACACCTACAAGTATGGGAAAATAGAACCATGGTGCTTGGATGATAGCCAATCCCTTAAAAGAAGCTGTTCCCTTATTTAAAAGGAGGCCCAGGGGAAAAGCTATTGCATAATTAATAATTAGCACGTGAAAGATATTAATTTTGAATCTCTCAATGATTGTAAATATTATCATGATCATAAATTCCTTACATTAAAAATGCGTGGAAGAATTCTGGAAAAACTGCTAAAGGTAAGCAGAAAAGTCAAAGTCAAAAAAAGGAGTCAGCCTGAAATAATGAATAAAAATGATATCTTGCGCCGTATTCGGTATGTCTTTGATTTTAGTGATTTGGAAATGATCTCTATTTTTGCTCAGGCCGATCATCCAGTCAAGAAATCGCAAATCATCGATTGGTTAAAAAAAGAGGATGATCCTGCCTATCAAAAATGCAATGATACACAGATGGCCATTTTTTTGAATGGATTGATCAATAAAAAGCGGGGCAAAAGAGATGGGCCCCAGCCCGACCCGGAAAAGAGTTTAACTAACAATGCGATTTTCATGAAGTTAAAAATTGCCTTAAATTTGAAGGCAGATGATGTGATAAAAATTTTAGCACTGGCTGATGTGAAAATTAGTAAACATGAATTAAGTGCATTTTTTCGCAGGCCGGACAATAGACACTACCGTGAGTGTAAAAATCAAATATTACGTAATTTTTTAAAGGGTTTGCAACTTAAATACCGACCTGGTTCGAATGTGGTTCCTGAAGATCCCTGGAATCAGCACTCACCATCTTAAGTGCTTAGATAAGTAATCCAGGCTCTGCACCGCGTTGCGACTCTGAAAATGGACAAAATTGGACGCTGATAGAAACAAGACCGGAAATTGAACCAAATCATTGCGACCTGGAAAATAAATGGAAAAAGGATTTTGACATGAGTAAAAAAACACTTCTGGAAAAATGTGAACAGCAGACCAAAGAACTGGAAATATTATATAGGGAAAATGAAAAATTGCGTTTCCTGGTTGAAAACAAACAAAAAAGTAATGAACAATTAAAAAACCTCTTTGATACGATTCCGATTCCTCTCTTTATTACTCGCAAATCAGACAGTGAAATTCTTTTTGTGAATAATTATTTTTTAGAGATGATCGGATTTAAGGAAAATGACCTTATCGGCTCCAAAACCATGGACCTGTTTTGTGATCTGTCGGATCGCAAAATCATACGTAGAACCCTCCAAAAAGAAGGGTTTATTAAATCGTTTGAATTTCAGATAAGAACAATTGATGGTAAAAAGAAATGGCTGATGACTGCAAGCCGGCCCGTCAGCTTTCAGGGAGATGAGGCATATATTTCAGTATTTTATGATATTGATCACCGCAAGCAGACAGAGTTGGCTTTACAGGCAAGTGAAGAGCGTATGAAGATTGCTTTGGATGACACGGATCAGGGACTCTGGGAATGGGACGTTGTGACCGGGGACATATATTATTCCGACGATTGGTACCGTATAATGGGATATGTTAAAGATGAAATTGAAATGGATTTTGATTGGTGGGAGAGCGTCGTTCATCCACAAAGTGTTCTTGACTTTAAAGAAATGTTCAAAAAATTCCTGGAAAGTAAGGAGAAATACTATGAATGGGAATATCAGCTTAAAAACAGATCTGGAGAGTGGAAATGGATTTGGTCGCGGGGTACTTGCGTAGCCTATGGAAAACAAGGTGAACCACTGAGGCTAATCGGTATAGATCGAGACACCACAAAGCGCAAAACGGCACAACTTGGGTTAATTGCATTGAATAAATCCCTTGATAAAAAAGTGAAAGAAAGAACGGTTGAACTCAAACTGCTAAACGAACATATGACTAATTCTGAGGAAAATCAACGCAAAGCCATTGCTACAGATCTTCATGATAGTGTAATCCAGACGATTGGATTAAGTATTTCAAAAATAAAAAATTTCAAAGAATCAGCCTCTGTATCTGATCTGGACAAGATGTCTCAAATTCAGGAATACCTTGAGCAAGCAAATGAGGAAGTGCGTTCTATTGTTTATAAACTCTGGCCTCCTGTTTTAGATGATTTTGGTATAGACATAGCCATAGGCTTTCTAATTGACGAGACCAATGACAAGCACCAGGCAAATATAAAATATATAAATAATCTTGACGTACGAGTTCACCTCATTAGTAAAAATAAAATTTTGTTTTATAGGGCTGTCAGCGAACTTATTGCTAATATTTTAAAACATTCCGGTTCATTGGAAGCCCAAATTGAATTGACTAAAATTAAAAACAAGCTTTGTGTAAGAATTGAAGATAAAGGGTCTGGATTTGATTTCAAGGGGTTTCATAAAGGCAATTATGGTGGATTCGGACTGTATAGCCTGTCCGAGCGATTAACAAATGCAGGTGGTAAAATAATAGTAAATTCGACTATTGGAAAAGGCACTAAAGTTATAATATCCATTCCAGTAAAGATGTAAGGACTGCAGATGAAATAAAGTAAACTGAAATAGCGAAGGCCAATCTTTAAAATCTGGTGGTTCATCTACAAGGCGCATTAAAGGTTTAATAGCAGGCCTATTTGGCCTTTGATGCAACGCAGTAGATGGGCTAAAAGACAAGCAATTTCGTTTACTTTATAAGATTTGCGGTCCTAAGATTTGAAATATTATGATGTGGGGTGATATTCACACAATTTGGCCTCAGGAGAATATGGATGAAGACTATGAATGGAAAACAAAGAATCATTACCGCCCTTGAAATAAAGGAGTCTGATTACGTCCCCCTTTATATCCACGGTATTAATGAAGGTCCCATTATCGGGATAGGAAAACAATTGACGGACGGACTTCCTGAACCGCAGGATTTCAGGCTCATGAATGATAATGATAAACTAAAGCTGGTTGACACGCTTTTTATGATCCATGAGGCATTTGATATTGACGGGATTACCACATTTGAAATCGGCCATGAAACAAGGGTTGATGATCTCCATGTCAAAGATGGATTCGGTGTGACTTATAAGCTTTCGGAACATGGCATCCCTGTGCCCGTTGGTCACCCGGTAAAAACCATTGACGACTTCCAAGGATTCAAGCCCCCGAGCCCCCGAAGGGAGGACCTGGCACTGCTTGATCTCGCAATTGACCGGTTTAAGGGAAATAAGGCCAGCTTCTGGCTCATGCGCGGGGTATTCGTTCGTTCCTGGCGTTTAATGGGCATGACAAACTTCATGACAAATATTTACAGCAATCCTGAATTTGTCCATAAGGTCGCCCGGATGATGATGGAATTTAATCTTGCTCAACTTGACCTGCTAGTAGGCGCCGGGCTTGATGTCCTGGTAGTCGAAGATGATATTGCAACAACCAAGACGACATTAATATCTCCAGATCATTTTAAGGTTTTTGTCAATCATTATAACAGACAAATCGTTGACAAAGCTCATGAAAAGGGGCTTAAAGTTGTCAGGCATTCTGACGGCAATCTCTGGCCCATTATGGACACCCTTCTTGAAACCGGTTATGACGGAATCAACCCTTTGGAACCACAGGCAGGCATGGAGATAAAAAAGGTAAAAGACTATTGTGGCGACAGAATATGTCTTTTAGGCAATATTGACTGTGTAGATCTCCTGCCTTCCGGAACCCCGGATCAGGTTGAACAAGCCGTCATACAAACCATTAAAAACGGGGCAAAGGGCGGCGGCCTGATTGTCTGCTCTTCAAATTCCCTGCATCCTGGTGTTAATCCTGAAAACTGTATCGCCATGTTTAAAGCGGTACGAAAGCATGGGCATTATAATAAGGCTTTTAATGATAAATAAAAAACAATCCTGGACTATTTTCTGGTTGCTTTTTTTGCTTTACATGTTTGATTACATGGATCGCATGGTTATTGTATCCCTTTTCCCATATTTAAAACAGGATATGGGTATGACCGATGCCCAGTGCGGTCTTTTGGTTTCTTCAGTTTATTGGTCGATTCTGATCTTCTCTTTTCCGGTCTCGATTCTTGTTGACCGATGGAGTCGAACAAAAAGTATTTCCATCATGGCTGCCCTGTGGAGCCTGGCGACCCTATGCTGTGCATTTACAAAAAATTTCTCACAACTTTTTATCGCCAGGGCTGCCATTGGCATTGGCGAAGCAGGATATGCCCCTGGTGGGACAGCCATGCTTTCTGCCAGTTTCCCAAAGGAAAAAAGAGCAAAGATCCTTGGATTATGGAATGCTTCCATTCCACTTGGAAGCGCTCTTGGCATTGGCATCGGCGGATTTGTCGCTCATAATTTTGGCTGGCGCCATGCATTCGGACTTGTGGCACTTCCCGGGCTGCTATTGGCCATAGTGTTTTATTTTGTCAAAGATTATAAAACCATTGCGCTGACCCAAAAAGGAAACACGGGCAAAGAAATTAAAATGCAGTTTATTGATATGGTAAGACAATTTACCCGTAATCCGACCCTGCTTTGCAACAACCTGTCGTTTGCCTTGAATGTCTTTATTACCACTTCTCTTTTGACCTGGTTGCCCACATATTTTCATCGATTTGAAAATCTTGCCATGGATAAGGCGAGTATTAAGGCGAGTTCTATCATGGTTCTTGCCATTATCGGGGCCCCTTTGGGAGGTTTCCTGTCAGATCTGTGGATGAAAAAAAAAGAAAATGCCCGCCTTGTGTTCCCGGCAATATCATCTCTGCTTACCGGCATTCTGCTTTTTTTCGCTTTTTCCTTCTTTAGCGGGACTATTCAGTATCTTGTCCTGCTTCTCACCGGCATAACAGCAGTAGCCTTTGTCCCATCCTGTGTGGCTGTGACCCAGGATGTGGTACACCCAGGGCTTCGGGCAGTTTCTCTAAGCTTGAATATCATAATCCAGCATCTTTTGGGTTCAAGCCTTGCTCCAATTATCATTGGAAAATTATCTGACGATTACGGTATTGACCGCGCGCTGACAATTCTGCCTGCATTTGCATTACTTGCAGCCGTGTTACTTTTTATTGGCTCCTTTTATTATAAAAAAGATGTAATTGTTCAGCCCGTTAAAAAAAGTTATCCTCAAAGCCCTGCCTGATGCATATTTGCAGGAGGTTAAGCGTTTAGCATCGAGCAAAAATATCCATCAGACAGGGCGGTTTCAAACGTAAGAGCTGAATAATTACAACAAGATCTTTATTAAGGAATAAACAATGATAGACAGAAAAATAAAAATTCAAATTGACCCGGAGGTATGTGATGGCTGCGGTCAATGCGTTCTTGTTTGCCCATCTGAAACAATATCCATTAAGAATAAAAAAGCACAGGTTACCGGAAATGAATCCATTATGTGCGGACATTGTATTGCCGCCTGCCCCAAAGAAGCCATCCGTTTAAAAGAATCTGAGTTTGACAAAATCAATTTTGATACATTTGTCTATGAAAACAAGTGGATGAAACATGGTGAATTTAACACGTCTGACCTGGTCAGGCTCATGCTATCCAGGAGGTCCTGCCGTAATTATAAAAATAAAAATATCGATAAAAATATTCTGGAAGACTTAATAAAAATTGGAACAACTGCCCCCTCGGGATCAAATTGTCAGGATTGGACGTTTACAATTATTCCAACAAAAAAAGATGTTGTCCGGCTGGCGGAAAAAATTGGCCTTTTTTTTAGAAAATTAAATAAACTGTCTGAAAATACCTTCCTGAGAAAAGGAATGGCTTTAATGGGGAAAAAGAAACTGGAATTTTATTATGAGAACTATTATGAATCTGTTAAAGAGAGCATTGAACGCTATGAAACCGAAAAAATTGATAGACTTTTCCACGGCGCAAACGCTGTTATTATGGTTGGAGGGTCGAAAAAATCGAGTTGTCCTTCAGAAGATGCCCTTCTTGCAACCCAAAACATTCTTTTAGGTGCGCACGCCATGGGGCTTGGAACCTGCCTGATCGGTTTTGCCGTTAATGCAATTGCAAACGACGTAACTCTTAAAAGCGATCTGGGAGTTCAAAAGGATGAAAAAATCTATTCAGTTATTGCTCTTGGATATCCCAGTGAAAGGTATAAAAAACTAATAGTCAGAAAAAAAATTATTCCAAAGTATATTACTTTTTAAAGGGTGACGTCTGCCCAATACTCAAATTTGGCAACCAGTTCGTCGCTCACCTTCACATTGGCACCGAACCGGGCATTGCTCTGGAGGGAATCAGCACCTCATCTCCTGGATTGATCAATGCCATTATGGAAATAAAAACAGCTTCATTGGCACCTGCCGTCACAATGATTTCATTCTGATCGTTATAGTTGATATTATTTTCAGAAGAAACTTAAAATCCCAACCTTTATTATTCCAGCCCATATACCCTGCGGGGAGTCAAATATTGGGGAAATATTTCCACAAGCGACTTGCACAGGTCCGAACAAAAATGACATTCATCCACATACCGTTCTGCATGGGGTACATTGTATTTTTTTGCCAGTGCGGCCGGCCCTCCTTTGAGCAAAGGCCCGCAAACAGGATGGCTGTCAGGATCATAGGTGTTTAACACCTCTGCCAGAGATATTTCAAGATAGTTGCCCATACTCAACCCCTGACAGACATGAACATTTCCAAAAGGATCTATATGAACCCGCCCTGGATTTTTTAAATCCTCTATTTTGCATTCCGTCAGTTCTTCCCAGGGTCTTGTGGGTAGATCCTTTACCAGGGTTTCAACGGCACGGCCACGAATTTTAGGGCCTCCGGCATACACGGGTTCCCCCCTGGGATGATCATCCGGATGGATTATTGAAGGTTTTTCAATACAGATCGTATTGACGGTCATCCCGAGTTCATTCGCTGCCTGAGCCGCTATCTGGCCCGGCGATTTCTTGGTATCTCCGTGATGAAAGTGATCATCACCCGGCTCAATCTTTTTCAAGCCAACTTCCTGAAGGGGCCTGAGCCAGAGTTTTGCATCCTCAACACCCGTGGCCCAGTAACAATTTGTTTCTATGGCTGTATCAAATCCCGCCTGTGTTACCTGCCGGATGCCTTCATGGAGCAGTCCATAATATAAAAAGGGTTCACCCCCTTCAAAACTGATGGAATGAATGTTCTTCATCTTTGTTGCTTCTTCAATGAGTCCTGTCATTTGTGCCAGGGTAAATACACCCGTCCGCTCAGGGCTGCAGAATAAAAAGCAATGGTCACAATTATATGTACAGGTATAGGTTAACAATACATGCAATCCTGTAATCATTTTACCTCCTTTTATTATATAGTTGGTGTCTGACCAAAAACCTGCAAATTTTTACGAGATTTTAATTTAATTTAAAAACTCTGTATCAGGACATTTGGCAGCTGTAAAGAAAAACTTAAAGTTGAAGAAAGCTATTTTCGCAATCTTCTTGAAGCAATACGCAAACAGATGACCATTGATTATCTGGCCAGACAGGATGTTAGTATTTGTGAAATGGCATTTATGTTCCAATGTCCTGCAGGGCAATGAAGAACACTTTTTTAAATATCCTGCTTTTTCAAAATCTTATACAATTATTCAACGGTATAAAAAAATAGTTAAAACCAATAATTTTTGTAATTATTCAGCTCTTAGGCTTGAACCCGCCCTGTCTGATGGATATTTGTTTCGAGGCTATTCGCTTAACCTCCTGCAAATATCAATCAGACAGGGCTTTGGGGATATTTTTTTTAACGGGCTGAACAATTACTAATTTTTAACTATTAATTTTTAGTTCAGCCTTATATAAGTAGTAAAGAGTTCGTACACTTGTGTTGTTTCAACAATTTCGGCTTACGAAAAAGTAACCGACAGTGCGGAGCAGTGCCCTTTACTTTTATATAGGAGATTGAAATGAAATTTTTCTTACAAGTGATTTTGGCCGCCTCCCTGGTCCTTATTACAAACCATTCTTTTTTAATGGCCGATACAAATAATTTTTGTGCAGACAAATGGCCTAATGATTCTAAACTGCGTGAAGATTGTCAAAATCAACAAATTGAAGCTCACAATGAATTGTTTTCAATGGCAAAAAAAGAAGGCCTGGTAAAAAATGGGGCGTTGTCTGCAGGTTCCGTCGGAAGTGATAAAGAAAAAACGTTTAACCGCTGTATGTCAAAATGGAGAAAGACCCAATTTAAAACATATGATTACAAAATGGTCGTTGATTGTATAAAACAGGAATTTGAGTCATACAAAAGAAAGGTACCGACCAATGATAAGACAATTGGGATAGAAGGATATTGTGCAAACAAATGGCCCAATGATTCTAAACTGAGTGAAGATTGTCAAAATCAAATGATAGAGGCTCGACTTGAGTTGTATTCACTTGCAGAAAAAGAAGGCCTGGTAAAAAATGGTTCTCTGCTTACAAATTCTAAAGCAATTGGAAAAGAAAAAATAATTCACGACTGTTTGTCAAAATCGATAAATAACCAATTTAAAATTTACGATTACAAAATGGTCGTTGATTGTATAAAAAAATGATTGGCTGTTTTTTTTATATCAGAGAGGCAATATTTTTTCCATAACCCATTGCTGCATCTATACCCCCTTCAACCCAGCTTGCTTTGAGCATCAAAGGTCCTGATACCATCTGCATTTTATAGATATGGGTCATGGTATCAAATATTCGTGGTGCTGCTTCCCCACTCCACCCATATGCACCAAAGGAACCGCCGGGTTTGCCTTCAAGCTCCGCTCTTTCGGCAATGAACAGCAATTGCTTCATGGAGTTTATCATCTCTGTGTGATATGTGGGTGATCCAAATGCATATGCATCATATCCTTTTAAATCCTCTTCCGTTTTAATAAGGTCTACCCGTTTGATAAAGGCTTCATGCCCTGACAGACGGACACCTTCTGCGATCAATTCTGCAATACCTTTTGTTTCATTTGATCTTGATGCATAAACAATTAATATTTTGCCCATTTTTGTTCCCCTTTGTTTCCTTGAGACCTGAAGGAATTAAAACTATTTTCGTCGTTGTTCTTTTTGCTTTTGTGATGATATATACTAAAATCCAGTTCTAAATTTCAATACTGATTATATTTTGAAATTGATATAGATCAATGATAAACTTTTTTATCTTCATCATACTGGCCTTAAATATTACCGGTAAAAAAATCTGAAATATATATTCAACGAGTATGCATTGGATGGGATTGATCTAAAGAAGGCCGTAACCTAAATCAAACAGGATGTGTGTTCATGACAGAACTGGGAAAAATTAAAATTCTACTGGCATATGACGGATCAGAGCTTGCTCTGGATTCCGTGCGGTATATCGGAGAAGCTTTTCCGCAAGATAGAACCAAGGTGGTTATTTTCTATGTGGAAACCAAAATACCCAGATCTTTCTGGAGGATGGAAAGAGAACTTGACTTCAGGTTTCAGAGCCCTCAAATCAGAGCCACCATGGCCCAAAGAAAAAAAAAGATCAACCTTGCAATGAAAAAAGCTGCTCAAATCCTGCTGGACGCAGGAATGCCTTCAGACGCAATTCATACCCGGGTTCACATAAAAAATCAGAGCATTGTTCAGGATATTGTTGAGGAATCCCATCAGGGATACGGTGCCTTGGTCATCGGGCGCAGGGGGCACAGCCGGATAAAGGATTTTATAGTTGATGCCTTGCCCATAAAACTTTTAGGGAAAATTAAAAATATTCCCCTGATTGTTGTTGGGAAAAAGCCGGATCATAAGAATATCCTTATTGCTTTTGACGGGACAAGGGAAATTATAAAGGCTGTAAAATACATGAGCAGCCTGATCAGTACAAGAGGTTGCAAATTATTATTGTGTCATTTTCAACACGGAAAAGATGTGTCAGGTAGGCCTAAAAAAGAGGCTTTGCCAAATAAAATGTTTGATCTGCCAATGAGCTATTTTCTCGAAGCAGGCTTTGCCAGTGATCAAATTTCATTTGAAATTATTACCAATGAAAAAAATCCGACTCATTGCATTCTCGAAAAAGCACGCTATGGTGATTATGGCACAATAATTATAGGAAGACGGGGGCTTACTCCGTTGAAACGATTGATATTCAACAGGGTCGGCAATACAATTTTTCAAAGCGCAGACAAGCACGTAGTCTGGATTGTTCAGTAGCAAGAAATTAAAGTGGGATTGGATATATGGGTTTGTTCAGGTTAAAAGGGTTTCCCGGGAATGGTAATTTTCGCCATGGCATTCATCCTCCGGATAATAAACACCTAAGTAATGAATCAAAAGTTGAAGTGATGGATATACCCAAAATCATCACCCTGCCACTGCTTCAGCACTTAGGCGTGCCTTGTAAACAGCTTGTTAAATCCGGACAGATGGTCAAATATGGAGAAATTATTGGAGAGGGGGAGGCCTTTATTTCAGCTTCCCTTCACTCTCCTGTTGCTGGCAAAGTTAAAAAAAATACCATGGTCACCCTGCCCAACGGAATGCATCTTTCTGCCATTTCCATCCAGACCGAAGGCGAGCAGGTTTCTTATAAAAGACTATGGGATGAGATAAGGTCAAAGGATTGGCCCAGGGACTGTATTTCCATTTATGACCCTTTAACTATTGTTAAAGTCATCCATTCTTCAGGTGTTGTCGGATTAGGGGGAGCGGCATTTCCCACCCATGTAAAGGTCACTCCCAATGATACCCGGATGATCGACACTCTCATGATCAACGGCTGTGAATGCGAACCTTATCTCACCTGCGATTACAGGTTGATGAAAGAAGCGCCCCGGGCGATTGTTGCAGGAGCTCTTTTAACGGCACGCGCCGTATCTGCAAGAGAAATCGTTATTTGTGTGGAAGACAATAAACCAGATGCCATCCAAAAACTCAAAGAAGCGACTGAGCAGACAGTAATTAAAATTGCCATATTAAAAACTAAATATCCACAGGGTAGTGAAAAACAATTGATAGAATCAGTTATCGGACTTGAAATTCCTCTGGGCGGTCTACCATCGGATGTGGGTGTGGCCATGAGTAATGTCGGGACAATGGCAATAGTAGGTCGGGCTATTATTAAGGAATCGCCTCTGACGCACAGGGTAATCAGCGTATCAGGCAGGGGGATAAACCAACCGAAAAATCTTTTTGTACCCATTGGTATTTCCATTGATGAGGTGATCAAGTTCTGCGGAGGGTTGACAAAGGATGCTGCAAGGGTGGTTGCCGGCGGTCCCATGATGGGTTTTTCCTTTTCAGATTTTAGCACACCTGTCACCAAAGGAACCTCCGGGATCACCGTCCTGACCCATGATGAGATCAAAAGTGATGAAGAGACCTCCTGTATTCGATGTGGGCGTTGTGTTGATGCCTGCCCCATGAACCTTGTACCCACAAGATTAGCTCTTGCAGCCAGGTATAATAATACATCCATAGCAAGCCAATATCATATTCACGCCTGTTTTGAATGCGGTTGCTGCTCTTATGTCTGTCCTGCAAAAATTAACCTGGTACAATTGATACGAACAGGAAAAAAACTGGCTGCAGCGAGCCAGAACCTTTAATTATAAAGGATACTATGCGTGCCGGATTCAAATAAAAAATTGGACACTATTAAAGATTTTAAATCATCCGATGTAAAAGAGAACACAGCCATTCACGTTGCCCCGTCTCCCCATATCCGGGATACAAAGGCCAACACTCAAAAAATGATGATTGATGTCCTGATAGCCCTTACACCGGTTGTTTTGGTGTCTGTATACCTGTTCAGGGCATATGCAGTAAAACAGCTTCTTATCTGTCTTGTCTCATGTCTTATCGCAGAGTATGTGTTTGTTCGAATGCGGGGCAGATCAATGACCCTTAAAGATTGTTCAGCCGGGGTAACCGGTATAATTCTTGCTCTTTCCCTGCCAGGCTCAGCACCCTGGTTCGTGGGTGTCATTGCTTCTGTTGTTGCCATGGGAATCGGGAAAATTATCTTTGGCGGCCTAGGCATGAATATTTTTAATCCGGCCATGGTTGGTCGTGCCTTTGTCATGATTGCTTTTGCCGGTTTAATGAGTGCCGGGTCTTATGAAAATATCACAGGCCTTGTGGATGCCGTATCCGGAGCAACACCATTGAGTGCAATGAAATTCAATAACACATCCGTAGAATTTTCACATCTTTTCTTTGGCAATACCAATGGCTCTATTGGAGAAACAAGTTCTGCAGCCTGTATTATAGGCGGCCTTTTTCTTGTCTTCAAAAAAACAGCATCTTGGCAGATTCCGGTGAGTATCGTATTAACCGTCCTGGCTATTGCCGGCATAACAGATGTTGCAAAAGCCGGTTCCGGCTTATTCATTGTTCATCATCTTTTTAGCGGTGCCCTAATGTTTGGTGCATTTTTTATTGCTACTGATCCTGTGACATCTCCGCTTACCTCAAAAGGAAAATGGATTTTCGGTTTTGGGACAGGTATGCTGATAATGATTATCAGACTGTTCAGCGGTTATCCCGAAGGTGTTATGTTTGCAGTTCTCATGATGAATGCGGTGACACCCCTGATTAATCGCTGGACCAATCCTCAACCCATGGGAGAAGCCTGATATGACTAACTTTCGCAATAATAATCTGGCCCAGGCCTGGCTGGTATTGGTAATTGCTACAGTTTTCGGCACTGCCCTGGCCGGAATTCAGATAAAATTAAACCCTGTGATTGAGGCAAACAAAATCAGAGAAACAATGGAAAAAATCCCCAGTCTTATATTAGACCCATCCCAGGCCGCGGACATCAAAAGCCACGATCTTGTCATCCAATCCAGAGTGATTGAGATTGAAAAAAATGGGATCAGTAAATTTTATCCAGTCTATGATGTGCATTTAAAGGATGGATCCCTGGCAGGTCATGTGACCAAGGCCAAAGGCCAGGGCTATGCAGATAAGATCGAGTTGCTGATAGGTCTTGATGCCGGTGGTAATGCCATAACCGGCCTGTTTATTCTGGATCAAAAAGAGACTCCCGGACTTGGTAATAGAATATTAGAAAAACCGTGGCGTGACCAGTTTGTAGATCAACCGTCCGGCACCACCCTTGTTGTTGTTAAATCAAAAACAGGACCAAATAATGAAATTGATGGAATGATTGATGGTATATCCGGGGCAACCATTTCTTCCAGAAGTGTTACAAGCATTGTAAACACAACCATTGCAGATATCAGACCCCGGTTGCTTCCAATTATAAAAAAAGAAAATATTATAAGACAGGAGAACGAATAATGGCTGATCAACCCACAGCATTTGAGAGATTTGTCCAGGGTATCCTGCCTGAAAATCCAGTGTACCGCCAGTTACTGGGACTCTGCCCAACCCTTGCGGTTACGAATGGTATGAAGCCTGCCTTGACCATGGCCTGTTCCGTAGCCTTTGTGCTTCTTTGCGCCAATATCGTCATCAGCCTGATCAGAGATCTTCTAAAGCCCCATCTTCGTATTGTAGTGTTTACCTTGACCATTGCCACCTTTGTAACAATAGCAGACCGCTTTCTTGCCGCTTATCTGTTCCAGATGAGCAAGACTTTAGGACCTTATATCCCTTTGATTATAGTAAACTGCCTGATTATCTGTCGCTGTGAAGTCTGCGCCTCAAAGCAGTCTGTATTTACGGCAGCAGCGGATGCCATCGGCCAGGCCATTGGGTTTGGACTTGCCCTGTCAAGCATTGCAGCTGTCAGAGAAATACTCGGCACAGGCATGTTTTTCGGTATGCGAGTGCTTCCTGAGGTTTGGCCCGACTGGGTCATTATGGTATTACCCCCGGGTGCATTTCTTACATTGGGCCTGCTGCTCGGATTAGTTAACTGGGTGGGTATAATTAAATCCAGGAGGTCTTCATGATATATCTTCTGGACATTATGCTTATTGCCCTGACCGCAGCATTGATTAATAATTTTGTACTCTATTATTTTGTGGGTATCTGCCCATTTGTGGGAGTGTCAAGAAAGGTGGAAATGGCATTCGGCATGGGACTGGCTGTTACATTTGTCATCAGTATTGCAGCGTTTATCAGCTGGAGTATCACCACAATGGTGCTTATGCCGGGTGCGCCCCTGTCTGCTTTTATTGCCGGTTTTTTCCTTTCCAAAGAAGCGGCTGCAACCATAGATCTTACTATACTCAGCTATATTGTTTATATCTTTGCAATTGCCTCATCCGTTCAGTTTGTGGAAATGTATGTAAGAAAATTTTTTCCCCTGCTTTACAATTCCTTCGGGGTTTTTCTCCCTCTTATTACAACCAATTGTGCCATCTTGTTTGCCTGCCTTACCATAATGAGTCATGTTGTGGGGGTTGAAAACCCAAAAAACGTCTGGGACCTTGGAAGGGCAATTACTCTTGCATTTTTTGGAGGTGTAGGGTTTACCATTGCCATTGTGATTATGTCGGGTATCAGAGAAGAACTTGAGCTGTGCGACATTCCAGAACCTTTCCAGGGTGCAGCAATTACTCTGGTAATAGGAGGCATTCTTGCTATAGCCTTTATGGGATTCACTGGAGTGGACTCTGGTATCAGAAATGCGCTTATGCCTGAGACAACAGCCCGGGTTTCAATCAAAACTCCAGAACAGACCCTGTTCTTTGATAATGAAGTTGTAAGTATAAAAAGCCATAGCAACCAGATTGGTGTGCAATGATTATAACAACCCTTGCTATAGCTGCGGGAACCATGCTGGTCATGGCCGTGATCCTGTCCTTTGTCCTTGGCTGGGCAAATAAAAAATTCAAAGTTGAAGTGGATCCCAAAATCGAAGCCGTAATCGAAATCCTTCCCGCCGTGAATTGCGGGGGCTGCGGTTATCTTGGCTGTAGTGACTATGCAGTTGCTATTGTTACCGACAATGACCCTGTCAATAAATGTACTATTGGTGGTGAGGCTTGCGCAAAAGGTTTGGCCCGTATCATGGGGGTTGAGGTTGGTGAAATGGTAGAGGTTTTTGCTGTTGTTCACTGTGGTGCTCACACTTTGAACCGTCTTAAAAAACACGAGTACCGCGGAGAAAAGCGATGCATGGCTGCCCACCAGGTGGCAGGTGTTCAGGGATGCTCATTTGGCTGTCTGGGGTTTGGAGACTGTGTTAGAGCTTGTCATTACAACGCCATGCATATTAAAGATGGTCTTGCTATGGTTGACTTCAACAACTGCATCGGATGTGGTGCCTGTTCAAAGGTTTGCCCCAGGACTATCATCACCATTACAGGTTTTAAAAAAAACAAAATCCCTATAGTTGCCTGCTCTAATAAAGATAAGGCAAAGGATTCAAAAGCTGTATGCCAGACCGCTTGTGTAGCCTGCAAGGCCTGCACTAAACTTTCTGACATGTTCTCCATCACGGACAACCTGTCAAAATATGACTATGGCGCCTATACAGCGGACCATTATGAACCAGCGGTAAAAGCAATGGAAAAATGTCCCACAAACTGCATCCATTTTGTTGGTAAACCCATTTGTGACCCTTCCTCAAAAAAGCTGTAATCAAAGTTAAACCTTTTTTTTCAAATGCGGTCCTAAAAATTAATTTCAAAAGGAATAAAAATAGTTGATAAACAAAATTTGATTACCGGTAGTATTTTCCGGCAACTGATAAAGCTTGCAAGTCCCATAATGTTTGGAATGCTGATATTTACCTTATACCTTATGACGGATCTATGGTTTGTAGGACGACTTGGGCCGGATGCAATTACTGCACTTTCGATTGCAAGCAATGTGTTTTTTATCCATTTAGGATTATCCTTTATTATTGGCACAGGAGCCATGTCCCTGATTGCCCAAGCCTTTGGTGCCAGGGATGAAATATATGCATCAATCGTTTTTAAACAAAGTTTATTATTGTGTCTGATTATAGGCAGCTTTGCGGCGATTGTGGGATTTTTACTTGCCCAACCCTATATTAGTTTTTTTGGCGGCAGTGGTATGGCCTTGAAATGGGGTGTGGAATATTTTCAAATCTATGCTGTTTCTCTTCTTTTTTTATTGTTGCTGCATGTCTTTAATGCTTGTTACCGTGGAATGGGAGATACTAAAACATCGATGTATATCATGCTCCAATCTCTTGTCCTTAATATTATCCTTGATCCTGTTCTTATTTTTGGATGGGCCGGATTTCCAACCTTGGGAGTGAAGGGAGCAGCACTGGCATCTTTGATGTCTCAAATTTATGGTGTTTTGATTTATGTATATCTGGTTTTTATAAGAAAACAGCACATAAATCTAAAAGGATCATGGATATTAAACTTTAATATAATCAAACAAAGTCTTAAGATAGGTGTACCATCGGGTCTTGCCTATTTTCTTTTAACGGCAAATCTATTGATTACCTATCGAATAATTGGTCCATACGGTATTCCGGCACTTGCTTCTTTTGGAATCGGATTCCGTATTATTCAGGCAATATATCTTCCAACTGTAGCTATTTCCGAAGCTGCGGCAGCCATTGTGGGTCAAAATTATGGAGCAAATAATTCTGACCGGGTCATTAAAACTTTCTGGACAGGATGGAAAATTAGTTCGATCATCATGATAATAGGAACATTAGCCTGTTGGATATCTCCGGAATTTCTCATTCACATTTTCAGTAAAGATCCAGAAGTAACCCGCTATGGAATTATTTACCTCAAGATAAGCTCTCTTGCCAATATTGTGGTTGGAACCATTTTAATTGTATCTGCCGTTTTTCAAGGGATTGGGAAAACTTACCCCTCACTTTTTGGTGCTCTCTTAGATAACATCTTATTTATTTTAATTATTTTTACACTCCCCGTTTATTTTGGATGGGGGATTTCTTCATTATGGTGGATAAAGCTGATCACTGGAGTCATGGAGATGAGCTTGTGTTTATTCTGGCTTAGATCGCATTTTCTTCGAATGACAAAGGTACTATAGTAAAAGAATAACATGATGTTTTAAGGTCTTCAATTATGTCACAGGATTTACAGACTTTTTTAACTCTGGCCCAGGCCATTGATGCTGTTGCAGCAGATTTCGGGCAATATGATCCCCAGCCTGAACTGTTTCGCAAAATCAGTACCCTGATTTTGGGCAGCGACTTTAAAATTTGTATTCTCAATGGATCTGAAAGGGCATGGATTCGCCGGAATAATGACCAGCCATTTGAATTGGTGAATGACACAGCTTTGGGTTTTTATTTAATCCATGTGTTAGAGACAATTAAAATAGATTCAGCAAGCATGGCTCAAATATGCACCCAGGTTTTTGAAACACCTGCCATACCGGGTGAGCTTGAGGGAGAACACGGGGTGTGGATTGAAAACCAGATGAACGATTTTGTCTGCAACCGATGCGGAAACTGCTGCCGGAATCTGGAAAATGCATGTGTCCGGGAAGACCTGCAGTTATGGGAGAGCCTCGGACGGATTGATATCCTGTCATGGGTGAAAAAAAAGCAATTAGATAACGGGCAAGTCCAATACAGGGCCTGGATAGATCCACAGACTGGCCAGCCGGCAGATTCCTGCCCGTTTCTTGGCCAGCACCCGGACACAGACTTATTCTATTGTACCATTCATGCAATAAAACCACTGGTCTGCCGGGAATATCCCTATACAAAAAAGCATGCGAAAAAGACCGGATGCAGGAAATAAATACCTATATTGGCTTCTATTCTAAATTTGCTACCATATATAAAATTATCCATGGGTTTTGGCCAATTTTTTAAACATATTGGCAAGTCCGGTGGACAAGGTATAAATGTTTTCTATGGGCAGGTTTTTATCGGCAGTACTGTCAAAAAACAGATTTAGATCAGATTCCAGGCCGTCTTCGGGATGATTATAGCAAATCAACATGGGTAACAGCGGCAAAGGATGGATGATCAGGGAAATATCGGCATCATAATGATTTTGAACAGGTTTGCCGTTAAACAACTCAATGATATCCCGAAAAAAAGAAGGAGTTGTATCAGCAACCTGTTTAAAAGAGCCCACACATTGATGCTCAAAAAACCGGGCCCAGTCTCTAGATGTGTCAAGCTCCCTGAAAGGAACCCATGATCCGGTCAACTCTGCCCCTTTACTGCTCAATACATAATTTAACACGGGCGGGACAATCCAGGAATTTACATGAATATCAGTAAAGATCTCACCATTTTTATCAATGCCGAAGTCTTTGCCGAAAATTTTTAAAATTAATCTTTTATTTAAAAATTTACCACCCAGTTTTTCAGCCCTGGACTCAAGATCAATCTGATTTATCCGGTCTTTTAACTGAGAGATCACCTTGATATAGTCCTGCTCAAATGCAGATTCATATTCTAATTTCTGTGAACCATATTTTTTAAGAATATCTTCATCAATAAACGGGCATTGGCTTAAAGCGATCTTACCCTGGAATACAGATGCGGCAAATGCCAGGCAGGTGGGCTTATTGCATTTTCTACAATTGGTTTTTTCCAATAGTTTAAAAACATCCATGGTATTTTTAAATTCATTCATTGTATTAAACTCCTTTGTTTTCATCAGTCTGTATCAGCTTTACTGCCAAAAGACCGCTGGTCACAAGAGACTCCGGGTCCATATACAACTCTCATCCATTTTTTGATAAAAGTTACACCACAAATAGTATATTGAATTAACTCTGATTTCAAATAAATACATTATTTTAATGATCATCCAAATTCGAGAGAGGATATATTAGATGTTCAAACTTGTTTAGGAGATAAAGGCTGTATGGTTTGTATTCTCAATTGTCCATATTTAAAATGATTAAAATTTAACAAAATTAAGCAAACCTGAAAAGGAGGCATACAAAATGAAAGTGCTCGCCATTAATTCAAGCGCACGGGTAGAAGGGCAGAGTAAAACAGAGTTAATGCTAAATCATCTTGTCAAAGGTATGAGATATGCCGGAGCTGATGTTGAATTGATAAATCTGCGTGAAAAAAAAATTAAAAATTGTATCGGCTGTTTTTCCTGTATGACCAAAACTCCGGGGAAATGTGTGCTCAAGGATGATATGACAGAAGAATTATTCCCCAAATGGCTTGATTCAGAGTTAACCATATATGCAACGCCTTTATTTCATCACACGGTAAATGCAACAATGAAGTGTTTTATTGAACGAACTTTCCCGGTTTGTGAACCATTTTTACTTAAACAAGGGGAACGCTGGGTACACCCTTTTCGAAGCCGGCATCCTGATTCAGTGGTTCTTTCTGTATGTGGTTTTCCTGAAATGTCCGCTTTTGGTGCCCTGAGTCATTATGTTAAATTTCTTTTTGACCAGGAACAAAAAGGAAGGTTGTGGGCGGAAATTTATCGACCTGCTGCAGAATATATGCTTGAGACCCTATATGAAAAAGAAGATATTCTTGAGGCTACAGTAGAGGCAGGCAGAGAACTTGTGGAAACTCATGCCATTTCGCCGAAAACACTATTTCGCATAGAACAGCCTTTGATGGACAATTTTTCTGATTTTGCAAATATTGCAAATTGCATGTGGAAAACCTGTATTAAAGAAGGTATTACCCGAAAAAAATTCACTGCTGAAGGAATGATGCCAAGGCCTGATTCAATAGAAACTTATATGCATATTATGTCAATAGGATTTAATCCTGAAGGGGCTGGTGACACTAAAGCGATTATACAAAATGATTTTACAGACAAAGTGGAAGGCTCATGTCATTTCATCATCTCAGACGGGACGATTCTGGCGATAGCTGGTAAATCTGAAAACCCCGATCTTGTAATCAAGTCTTCTTTTGATGTCTGGATAGATATTGTCACAGGCAAAACAGATGGTACTAAGATGATTTTGAAAGGAAAGTATCAGATCGAGGGGAACACAAACCTCATTTTTGACCTGCCAAAATTATTTGAACGGAAGAAATAGTACATAGAAAACAGATATGACATGAAAAACGAAATCGCCATTACCAGTCTTTTAGAAAACCTGGCATCATCAAGCGCGACAAGGAGCGGATAATGGACGTCCTGAGGTTGATGGGATTTATTGCATAGAGATGAACCAGATGCTGTCAAAGGCCAGTCAGGGTGAATTACAATTCCAGGTAAAAGAGGTTGCCCAAAGCGCGGATCTGATTTATTCTTTGGGACACCAGTTCCTATACGGAATGTTCTGTCTTGGATCAGGCGTTTTAGCCTATGGTTCATATGTAAGGGGAGATACCGTTCTGGTCAATTGGCTCGGGGAGCATTCCTGCTTTTCAACACCTGTCTTGGCGGCAGCATGTGGTGGGCTGCAAGGAAACGCAAGGAGTTATAAAATGGAAATCAAAATGGTAAATCTGAAAACAAAAATTGTTAAATTCAATAACTCAAAGCACAGAAATCAGGTTGTGGACTTATGGCAAACTATATTTGACTATAAAGCGGCCCACAATTCACCAGAAATCACAATTGATAATAAAATCAAAAATAAGGATGGTTTGTTCTTTGTGGTTGAAATAAAACAAAGAGTTATTGGTACTGTTATGGCAGGATATGATGGTCATAGAGGCTGGATTTATTCTCTCGCAGTAGACCCAAAATTTCAAAGGCAAGGTATTGGCTCAAATTTGCTTTCATTCATTCAAGGCAAATTGATCGATATAGGATGCTTAAAGGTCAACCTCCAGATATTGGAGGAAAATAAAGCAGTCCACAGATTTTATTTAACCAATGGATTCTCAGTTGAGAAAAGAGTGAGTATGGGAAAAAAGCTTTTGTTAAAACACCAGTAACTGCTAATATTTTTGCAAAGGAGAATTGATGACTAAAAATGATATAGACCCTTTTAGGATTGAAAAAAACTGGCCGGGAAGCAGTATGATTCACAATGGGAAAAAATTCAAATTGATTTCTGTGCCTGTTGAAACACGAGAAGGAAAAACTTATACAGATCTCATCGTTCATCCAGGAGCATCCGTAATACTGCCTCTTTTGTCTCAAACCGAAGTGATATTAATTAAGAATAAAAGATTGTCCATTCAAGATACTCTTTTGGAGCTTCCCGCTGGAACAATCTGTCCACCTGAAAAACCTGTCGATTGTGCGAAACGTGAGTTAATTGAAGAAACAGGCTATAAGGCTAATAAAATTGAACCACTAGGGGATTTTTATCCTGCCCCTGGATTTTGTACTGAACAATTGTTTGCTTTTATCGCACATGATCTTGAATATGTTGGTCAATCATTAGACCCGGAAGAGAACATTGAGGTTGAAATATACAAATTAAGAAAAGTGTACAATATGATTGAAAAAGGCCATATAAAAGATGCTAAAACAATAAGTACTTTTTTTTTGTATATGAAAAATTATTCCTATCAGTGAAAAAATTGGGTACACTCTATAGACAGTATATTAACATTGCCCAAAGGTATAATCTGCCGATCATGCTTATGATACCGACAAGAAAAGTGAATGGTGAAGCACTCAAAAAATCAATATATTGTAATGGGGATGTCATTGAGGATTGTTGTGAATTTTTAATGGACAATTACTTGATGGAACATTTATTTCAGATGCGATACGTATTATTGACAGAGATGTGGCCCCTCACCCCATATGCTATATGGCAAACTGTGTACATCCGTCAAACCTGAAAAAGGCATTAAGAAAAAACATAAATAAAAAATCTCCGTACATCAAACGATTTATGGGTATCCAGGCAAACACATCATAAAAGAGTCCTGAAGAAATAGATCAGTGAGGAATCCTTCATCAGGATAACCCTGATGAAATTATTCAGGATATGTATAGTCTTAAAAAAGAGTTTAATTTTAAAATACTGGGAGGATGCTGTGGAACAGATGGTCATTTTATTGACAGACTGGCTCAGATATATACATTCATGAAGAGTTCAGCATAACCTGGGAAATTTCCACACATAAAAATAATGAAACCGATTAATCTCACCAAACATCCTGAAGGTGGTAGATTCTGCGAGGTATTCAGATCTGGTAAAACCATCTCTACATCACAGGGAATGATAAGACCGGCTCTTACGCACATCTATTTTTCTTTGAATCCGGATGAAAGAAGCAGGTTCCACAAAGTTTTATCAGATGAAATCTGGAATCTGTACCAAGGCGCAGGCCTGCGTTTGTATACCTGGGATGGCTCCAATACACCTCCAAAATGTACCACCCTGTCATCCGGCAGCAATACCTTTTGCCATGTCATTCCTGCAGGGATCTGGCAGGCTGCTGAGCCAATATCAGATACTGTCCTTTTAGGCTGCTCCGTAGCTCCGGGATTTGAATTCTCGGATTTCACACTCATTGACCCGGATTCAGATGAAGGCAAACTGCTCGTTTCGATAGCACCGGAACTTGGCAGGTTCACAATTCCATAACAAGTATATTTTAGGAAATGCCTTTTCATTGTGAAAAAGAGGGTATAGTCTGCGAAATGCATAGATTCTGGAAACGTAAGGAGATCAAATGAAACTTGCTCGTAAAATAATCCTGAGGCATCATGGAGTATTATACCAACAGGTAATTCCGGTAACTTTATGAGCCCGTTCTATGATGATCAGGCCCGGATGTTTTTACAAGGCAAGTATCGAAAAATATTGTTTACAGATGCTCAAATAAAAAAAGACAAGCCTTATGTACTGAGTTTGTTACCCGAGTAAGTTGACTTGTAAGACTATTCCATGTTGAGCATTTTTTTACCCATGGTCAGTCTTTCCTTGACCTTGTCATCTTCCAGGTATTTGACTGCCTCTTCCAGGACCTCCGGAATGGGGATATTCTGGGGGCACTTTTCCAAACATTCTCCGCATTGGATGCATTGGGAGGCATATCCTTCACCCAGACCTGAAAAAATACCACCGCCGCGTATGGCATACATGAATTTGGCTTCTTCTGTATTTTTAAACATATAAAGTTTGTTCAGCACTTCAAAGGCCGATGGTATATTGACTCCAACGGGGCAAGGCAGGCAGTATTCACAACCGGTACAATCTACCTTCATCAATCGTTTATAGGTATTAGCCACCTGTTTAACAAGGTCAAGCTCCTCCTGAGTCAGTGAATTTGGAAGGACATTCCCGGCAATATTCAGATTTTCCTCAATATGGGCCTCCTCATTCATGCCGGACAGGACCACGCTGACCTGGGGATGATTCCAGACCCATCTTAATGCCCACTCAACCGGGGTCCTTTGCTGTGCTGCCTTTTTCCATATTTTATCCACCTCGGGCGGAGGTTCCAGCATGCCTAAATTGCCGCCCCGCAGTGGCTCCATTATGATGACCCCGAGCTTTTTCTCAGCGGCATATTCCAGCCCCTCTCTGCCGGCCTGGTGAAATTCATCCAGAAAATTGTACTGGATCTGACAAAATTCCCAGGAATATTCATCCACAATGGTTTTAAAGTCATCCACCCGGCCATGGAAGGAGAATCCTGCATATTTGATTTTTCCGGTTTGCCTGGCATTGTCCATGAAATCCAGGACTCCCATTTCTTTCAGGGATTTCCACATGGGGCCTGCAAGATTGTGAATCAGATAAAAATCGATCTGTTCTGTCCTAAGCAGCCTTAATTGTTCCTCGAGAAAAAAATCCATGTGCTCACGATTTTTCACCATCCAGGAAGGAAGTTTTGTGGCGATATAGGTCTTTTCCCGGTAACCGTCCTCCAGGGCCTTTCCCACAAGGGGTTCACTCTTTCCGCCATGGTAAGGCCAGGCTGTATCAATATAGTTTACACCGTTGTCAATGGCATGACGAATCTGGGCGATTGCCCTTTTTTCATCCAGAATTCCCCCTTTGAGAAGTGGTAGCCTCATGCACCCGAACCCCAGGATTGACAACTCATTATTTATTTTGGGTATCTTTCTGTACAGCATCATATCTCCCTGCATTTTTTTTATGTATCGTTTCTGAATTTGAAGATAAATGAGTCTTTGATATAAGTCAATAATAGGATGATCATCCTATAGCGCATTGGATTTTCCAAAGTCAAGCGGTCACTTTTTTCGATGCAGCCCTCCGCCCTATTCGGAGAAGTGTTCAAAGGTCTTTATGATAATGACCCAATTGTAAGAATGAGATCAGCTGATGTAATTGAGAAGGTGACTGAAAACAAACCACAGTTACTAAGAGTCCACTCAAAAATCATATCAATCATGGCATCTGACGACCAGCAGGAAGTATGCTGGCATATGGCACAAATAGCCTGGACATTTATTATGGATATTCCAGAAACATGGATCTTTATCAGGACCCATGTATTCCTAATGCTTTATCTGGTATTATCTTAAGCAACAAGTTTATCACGTTTTAATGACCAAAACATAACAATGATAGATAAAGTCAATAATAATACCCCCAGGGCAAAAACACCACTAAATCCAATATATTGGTATAACCAGATACCAAAAAGAGGTGCAATCATTGCCCGGATACCAACCATGCTAAGATGTACGGATTGATATGTACCTGCGTCACCGTCCTTACAAAAGTAAGCCGAGCCGATATTCCACAAAAGTGACATAGTCGCTGCAAACAGGCCATTCCATGCAAAAGAGATAACTACCAGATAATAAAATCTATAAGCACCAATATCAAAGTAATAGGGATAATACTCAGTGAGTCCCATAAAGAACAAGTGCATGAGCAATGTTAAAAAGGTGAAGGCCGCAAATTTTCGTGGATCAATCCGATCGATAAGCTTACCAAAAAACGGCAGCAACAAAATAGCGATAAGGTTATATGAATTTTTATAAAAGGCAATACTAGTGTAATTCAGATTAAGCTTTTCAACTAAAAAAAGCGTGATAAC
>Ga0233436_1000153_pt1 | contig 82844 bp, 85 predicted proteins | sample SI_122_August201_2_FD_182723 | JGI IMG/M metagenome (GOLD analysis project Ga0233436, IMG submission 182723) | Seawater microbial communities from Saanich Inlet, British Columbia, Canada - SI_122_August2016_150_MG | ecosystem: Environmental > Aquatic > Marine > Inlet | place: Canada: British... | reverse complement strand
GGTATCTGGTCCTATGGTATCTGGTCCTATGGTATCTGGTCCTATGGTATCTGGTCCTATGGTATCTGGTCCTATGGTATCTGGTCCTATGGTATCTGGTCCTATGGTATCTGGTCCTATGGTATCTGGTCACAGGGTATCTGGTCCTATGGTATCGAAGGCTACACAAATCGAACTCGAAAAGACACCGTTGGATAAATGAAAATAAAAAACAGAGGATTTACCCCTATTTTTTATTTGGTTTTAAATTATTTTGAAAATGGACTACAAGGATTACATACTCCCATGTGATACACAGAAACAGTCCCACTACGATCACAACTCACACACCCATCGACTGCCTCACAACGATCGATTATCTCCTTCATGTGTTTACGCATATAGTGAGTTACCACACTAGCCCTATTCTTCCCCCGATAACAACACTCAATATCAGGACACTTTTGAAGAATAACCTCGTGGTGGTTGGCTACATGGTGATTGAGGTGACTGCGACTACAAAATTTCTTCTCACATTGACTACACTTATATGGGTCAACCGCACGACCAAGTTCAATTGTATGTTTGCGACTCATATGCATGGCCCAGGTACTACCCTTCATGCTCTTACACTTCCAATCGCAAAATGGACACTTACCATTAGCCGGCAATGATATCATAATGTTCCCATCGAATGTCTTACGGCGATCGTCGTAATCTTCAATTGGTGCTTGGCTACGATCTACTATCTTGTTGTGGCGAACACGAACATTCATGCTATTAATGAGGGATGGCATATTATTAAATTTATGTTAAATTTTTAAAACTACTAAAGTTTGTATTTGGGTTGCTTAGACTGTGTTTAGACAACAATCTTCAATTTTTTTCACAGGAATTGGCTTGGTCGGAAAGTAATGCCACTGATATGATAATGATATTAAATGTTTTTTAAACAAAGTAAAGACAGTGCTAGTATAATAATAATGTTATATGAAATAATTATTATTGTGGTCGTACTCTTTACATTAGCATTTTTATGTTGTGGTGAATGTTGGGGTGAATGTTGTGCCGAAGGTTGTAGCGATGACCCAGTTACAATCGAAGAAAAAAACGAGTCCCCTATACATCACGAAATATAAATCTCATTCTGGGTAAAATTAATATACAATGAATATATAAATGAGTAATATAAATGTGCGTCTAGAAGATATTTCAAAAGTAATAAAGGAAATTAAGGACTCATCAAATGAAAAGGAAAAGGAGGACAAAATAAAAGAGTTTGAGGGAAATTTAAAACAAGATACTACTATGCTTAATGAGTATCCAAATATAAAGTTCGAATTTGTAGATATGCTTAATAAAATAATTAATCGCGTTTACACCGGTAATAATAATCACAAAGATAAAAAACAATTGGATGTCATCGTTGATAAAATATTTCCAGATAAAGATATGAGCGGTGGAAAGAAGGCAAAGAAGGCAAAGAAGGCAAAGAAGGCAAAGAAGGCAAAGAAGACAAAGAAAAGAATAAAAAGAGGTGGTGATGTGGATAAACAAGAACAAAAAAAGATGAATGATTCACTCATTATAGCAGTTAGTAGTAGGGACACAATACTTGTAAACGAATTGTTGAAGGATGGAGCTGATGCGAATGCGAAAGATAATGATGGTAATACTGCTCTTATGGAATCAGTTAATTGTGATACAGATATTGATTTGCCATGGTATCAGGTTGAACACAAGATAACAGAAATAGTGAAGATGTTATTGTCTTCTGGAGCTGATGCGAATGCGATGAATGATAATGGTGAGACGGCATTACAAATCGCAATTAAAACTGATTGCACAGAAAAAATACAACAATTATTAAAACGACATTTGGAAAGACAACAAGATAGGAAAAATCTGGAAATAGTAATTCGTGATAAACCAGTAGAAAGAAATGTTGGAAGACAGCGTATGCCTAAGGACCTGGAAAATGAAATAGGGACATTTCTTGGCGGAAAAAGAGCAACAAAAAGAGCAACAAAAAGAGCAACAAAAAGAGCAACAAAAAGAGCAACAAAAAGAGCAACAAAAAGAAAAAGAGGAGGTGCAAGAACACGAAGAGACCCAAAGCCATCAGAAAAAGGAAACCCATATAAAGCATCACAAATCCTGAAAAAAAACACTATCGCCAAACGAAACACGAATAGACAAACAATGGATGAACTCGATAATCTATTTCAAAATATAACGATAGCACAGCCAACACGAGCTCAAATAAGCACAAATTAAATAATAATTAAATAATAATTAAGCAATTAAGCAATTAAGCAATTAAGCAATCAAGCAATCAAACCCTTATTATAATTATAAACCCAACCAATTTATAATTATATTACCAACATCACCGAATCCTTTTATTTCGAATTTCTCTCTACAACTTCATTTCAATCTATAAATCTATGAACAATTCAATCAACACTATCTTTCTTTGTTAACTGATATCCCCAATGTTGTAATGTTTGACGAACCTTAGGACTGACCTCGAAATCGTCGTAACTCGTCTTCTTCTTGTGAATGAGGTTTATCAACATTCTGCGAAACCGACTTCTAGGACCTCCTGTTTTAAGCCATCGATCAACTTGGCGTTCATCATCGGGTCCGCGCTTACCGTTGTAGAAATCACAATACCATTGAACCCAACCATAGGGCTGATACTTTGTGATCCAGTCCTTCTCTTCCCAAAACTCAAGTGTGGTTCCCACTTTAACACCATATTTGTTAATATTTTTATCGTAATCATCCCATTCGGTTGTGAGCCATGAATCGGGTATCCCTTTCCACCATGCCTTGGGATATTTCTTATGTTGGTTCTTGTAATTTTTACCTGTAACAGAAGAATAAATAGGACGCCAATAAGTGCCTCCAAAACTGCCTAATTCAAACATTTCTCTCGGTGACAAGTTGGGTCGAAATTCGGGATAGTCGGCAAACAATATCTCTCCATCTTTATTTCGTCTTGGCATATTAAATACTATATAATTTATAGTCACATATTTAATGAAACAATTCGTTAAATATACAATCAATCGGTCAATCGTATTAAATTAAATTAAATTAAATTAAATTAAATCGTCGAATCTTGAATTTCTCTCTACGATTCTATTGTCTATCTTGATTTCAATGTTTTATTAATAGTCTCAATTTCGGAATATGGTTTTTCGTATTTGACAAGTGCCTTATTAAATTTATCCTTATAATTCTCTTTGTGAAGGTAATCATGTATGCTTTTATCCAACAGCCGTTTTTGCTTTTTAAACATTATCATCATAGCTAAATTCTTGTAGATAACATTAGCCATCCGACCAATGAAATCCGAATGAAGTAAAGAGAGATAATAATTTCTCTCTACCGTTCATTTTAAGATCTCTTCATACCTACAATATTCCTTCCACTCATTCTGTCATTCCTTCTTTTTACTTATCCTTGCCACTGGCAACCAGACGATATTTATTGAAAAAATAGAAGGATGTGAAAAGCATCAAAACAGCTAAACTTAATACAACATATTTTTCACTGACTTTTTCATTGGCTTTAGCTCCGACCCATGCAAATATGGTGTAACAAACAGCTATAATGAGAGCAACCGTCACATCAATGTCACCACTTTTCCAATATTCGTATACGGCACCGATAGAAATAGGCCATAAAATTGCCAATAAAGTAGTACCGGCAGCACTGCGTTCCGTTTTTGCGATACCGAATGCGAATAAGAGCATGGATATATAAAACCCTCCAGCAATGCCTTGGAACCCACCAATAAATCCGACTAACGATCCTATGAATATCGCAACAAGAGCTTTCGTAACAGCATTCATAATAATTTGTATATATACTAACGATACATAAAAGAAGCCACAGAATGAGTAACGGAAAGAATGAGTAATGGAAAGAATGAGTAAAAAATTGAACATGAATAACTCTAATTGTTCAAAGCAAACAATAATTAAAATGGGTCAGGTATTAAGTATACCAGATTGTGTAGAGGAACTAGAACAGGATCAGGAAGAAGCCGTCGGCAGACAGGACCAAGACACAGATTCAGAAGGCGTCGGCAGACAGGATACAACAAACGAAGCCGTCGGCAGACAGGATACAACAAACGAAGCCGTCGGCAGACAGGATACAACAAACGAAGCCGTCGGCAGACAGGATACAACAAACGAGGCCGTCGGCAGACAGGATACAAACGAAGCCGTCGGCAGACAGGACCAAGACACAGATTCAGAAGCCGTCGGCAGACAGGACACAACAAACGAAGCCGTCGGCAGACAGGATACATGCCAAATATGTCACAGTATTGATATAGATAAAGCAACATCGTCTTGTGATTCACAATATAACGATTATATATTATGTTCGTCATGTCATTATGATTTGTGTAGTCAGAATGACACCTTAATCGAATGTGAATATTGTGGTAATCTATGGGATGGACATGCTCAATGTAATTGTTATTATGAAGAAGATGATGATATGTAAGAATGCCCATCTAAAAAAACGAGTATGAAACAAAAAATTAATCCAAAGAAAAAGAAAAAGAAAAAGAAAAAGAAAAACATATAAAAATTGAAGTTTTTTTATTTGTCCTTTGAGAAGGAACCAAAACATCATCAACCACTCATTTTAGAGAAAATATGTCCATCGCTACCATTTCCATGACAAGTACTACCAATACCTCAAGTAAGACACAGACTAAGTGTTCTTACTGTCATAATAGTGGACACAACATAACATCTTGTCCGGAAGACATCGATATGGATAAATTATTAGATAGCAATGTAGAGCCAAATTTCCATAATTTATCCTTGAAAACACTAAAAAAAATAGCATCATTAACTGGATTGCGCACCGGACTATCAAAGTCTCAATATGTAAATACATTTAAGCGCACATGGAGAATGAGAAACGAAGAGCGCACTAAGCAATCAACATCAACATCAACAAGAACTGCAATAGCAACAACAAAAGCAATAGCAACAACAGCAAAAGCAAAAGCAGTGACAGCAAAAGCAAAAGCAGTGACAAGCATGCTAGACGAACAAACAGAATGTCCAATATGTATGGATGAACTAGGTGTGAATGACAATTGTACGACCAAATGTGGACACAAGTTCTGTTCATCATGTTTTGTAAAATCTGTCATGAGAAAGAACAATTGTCCAATGTGTAGGGCTCATCTGATTAATGACGACGAATACTATTGGCCAATAGAGCGCTATCTAGGCGAGAGCTACAGTGAAAATATAGCAACAAGAAATCATTCCCCGACTCAAATCATACCCGACCAGCTTATGCCTCACCAGTTTATGCCATCAACCTACCAATACCAAGACCAATACCAAGACCAATACCAAGACCAAGACCAACATCAGTCCCAACAAGATATATCAATAACATACAGCACAACATTTGACCCAAATATCGATTTAAGCTCAATTGCCAACAATATATCTGTAACTGATATAGAATTCATGAATATAGTAGATGTATCTGGTAATAATGGTCCGATCGATTTGACTGTAGATATGGATGATATATTTGGACCAGATAGTGATGATAGTGATGATGGTGGAGTTGATGATAGTGACATGCCATCTTTAATTGACGAGTTGTTCCCAGAAGAAGAGGGAACGAATTAACATTCAAATACCCAACCAATCTTACCACCAATCATACCATAAATACATGTATGTTTAGTCGCGAATTTACATCTGATGCGCCGGTACATGGTAGTATAAATTTCTAAAATAATAATACATATCTAAATCAAACCATTGGTTAGAAAGCAAAAGCAAAATAATAAATAATTTGTAACCATGCGTTATAATAGAATACAAATGAACAAAATCTAATACTTTATTTAGGATACTCATATTTTGTGAGTAATTAAGTGGAACTGAATAAATATATATATCATTGTCTTGATAGGATATTGTTATATTCTCTTGTATATCACTGTACATTTTTTGTATATCACTGTACATTTTTTTGTATATATAGTATATAAAATGTCAATGACAAGAAGAGTTGTTCGCAAATCTGCCATGAAGGCTGCCCGTAAATCTGCCCGTAAATCTGCCCGTAAATCTGCCCGTAAATCTGCCCGCAAGTCTGCCAAGAAGGGACGCAAGTCTACCAAGAAGGGACGCAAGTCTCGTAAATAAACAATAAAGAGATTTATTTACATAGATATTCATAACTAGAATATAATATAGAAAATCTATAATAATATATATTATAGATTTTTAAGTATAGTCATTAAAGACCTGAAATGAATTATATAAACAATAATACCATACTAATATTCGTAACTGCGCGTTAAAATAATATAATTTAGGGTAATTAAAGTTTAAAAAAAAATATTTTTACATATTATAATGGCAACTTTGACAGTAACTCAACCTACCGGTGAAGGAATATCACTTAAATTTGTTCATACTCCTAGTGGAGGTATCGATGCATCAACTGGTACTGTGTTTTTGGCAACTACATCACTAGATGATAATGAATTTATCTACAGAGATTTTGTGTATACAAATAATGAAGCAACAATTATTCTAACAACTGCTGAATTAGTCAGAATATATACACAATCAAATGTTACTAGTGGTGATTATACCGCAGCTGTGTCTATGTCTGCCACAGCTGTCAAGGCAGATGGATCAGTTCTCGCCACAGCAACCACAATTGGTGGTGCTGCAGCTGGTGCAGCAGTCTTAACATATCAAGCAGTTCCCACAACCCCTATTGTCACATCTACATCTGCCCAAGATGGATACATTCAAGTAAATTTCACTACAGAAAGTGCAATAGATCTTATAATTTCTGGTGATAAAGCTATATGTGATATCATAGTCAATTCTACCGAGGCTGGTATTGAGACATTTACAGGTCTTATTGCGAGTATAACTAGTCGTGACGCTGAAATTCATTCTGTAACAGTTGCTACAGTTAGTGGGGCATTGACTAATGGTCGTTCCTACGAGGTAGCAGTTCGTACTTCCAATGCAAATGGACACTCATTATTTTCCGATACTGATACAGTTGTTCCTAACAATCTTCCCAATGCATTAGCAGGTGTAGAAGTAAACACACTTTTTTCAAGTGGTACTACTTTAGATAATACATATGCAGCCATCATGACAGCCACATGGAGTGATGCTGATGCCACAACTGGTGATAGCGTTCTAGTTCGTTTTGGTGTTGTAACCAATGGTTTATTTCATGCTGATGCCACTACACAACAAGCAACTCTTGCAATCGGTACCCCTGCTAATTTTACAGGTGCTCCAGCATCTGTTGGAAATTTAAACATACCTAATTCCTGGTTCACATCTGACCAAAACGGTTCTGATGTAACCGAACTTGACATTGTTGCTCGCATTGAACAGACAACAAGTGGTGTAGTTACTAGTTCTACTTATACTACTCCAACAACAGTTTACAAGATTACTTTACCAACATTATCTGCCATTACCATTGTGAGCGTTTCTTCTGATGGTGTACAAACATTCAATACCGCCACAGGTGGTACCAGTGTTGATTCTGGTATTGGTGGTGCTGCTACATTAACAGCAAGTTATCCTATTATGGCTGATGCCGACATTCCTATCACAATAACTAGTAATATAGATGTAGCCATGGATACTGATTTCACACTGGACTATGCTACAATTGCTGCTGGTACAAACGGTGATTTAACATTCACACTTTCCTTGCCTGATGCTAATGGAACAGTACAAAGTGGTTCCATCGTAACCTACAATGTTACAAGCACACAATCATTACATGCATTCAAGGACCCTATTGCTCCCACAGTTACGATTACCGGTGGAGCAGTAGAATCACCTGCTACAATCGAAGTAGCATCTGATAATGATAATTTCGGTTATACTGCTTCCACTTACGATGTTGTAGTATTTGACAATGCAAATGCCGATTACAAAACATACATTGAAACTATCGCCCAAGGTGCTGGTCCAATAATAGCCACTGGATTAACTGGTCCTGGTGCAAGTGCTTATAAAGTCGCAGATTTCCACGTATCTTTTACCAAGGTTTTGACTGGTATTCCTACCGATTATGATGGTAAATATACATCTCCTACAATAACTGGTACAAGTAGTGTGTCAGCATTATATTTTATTAACCCAACCATTAGTAATGTAACAATCTCTGGTCCTGATATGACAATTACAGGTAATACTGGTGGTGCAAGTTTCTCAACAGGTGCTGTTACATCCCTGGGTTTTGTCGCAGGTACTAGCGCCGATGACTTTGATATTAGTACAAAAGCAGTAGATATGCCTTCAACTGGTACAGGTAGTCTTGGAGCATATGCATTCACAGTTACCTTGACACATGACAAGGCGTTGGTTTTGAATAGAAATAATGCAGCCACTGGAGGACAATTCGATGGTTTTGGCTTTGTCAATGCTAATAATGCCAATTCAGCTTTGTCTATTCTTAATGTATAAATATCAATAAGATAGCGCAATAATATGAAAAATTAACTATAATAAAATGATTATAGTTAATTTTTAATTTTAACAAAAATGTAGATAACTAATAAGAAGTTAATATTTCGGTTTTATAAAACAAATACTGGCCTTATTATTATGAGTAATATCAGTAGGATTATTGTAGTGGTATTCTATACTATAGTTAGGTTTATACTCTCGTGGGTTTGAGTCATGTTGATTAACTGAAATAAAACGAATGCTAGCCTTATTATTATGAGTAATATCGAATACATCCATCTTAGTCTTAACAACAGTAACAACGCCTTTTTTATAGATAGCATCTGGGTACCTAGATTCTACCTTAGCATGAGTAGGAGTAGGAGCAGGAGCAGGAGGTTCTTCATATTGAACTCTACCAATAACCATTGGCATAGTAGAGTGAATTGGTTTACTAGGGAACATAGAATATTGACGATTATATGACATTATATAATAATACTATAAAAAAATGACAATTCATTTATTATGACGAACCAATAATACGCAGATATATATATATATACCACTTGCTAAATGTTAGTATTTACCAAATTCATGAAGAAAATAGAAACCGGAGAAAAATAATGGTAACCACTAGTACTTGTCGACAAATAAAGAAATTATTCGCCAAATTCGGAGTGATATACTCTTCCTCGCAAAATAAATACATGGGTCCGTACCAAGAACGAGTATTCCATAAATAGCGTTCCATCTTGAGCAGTAGACATCCGCGAAAACAAATATTTGACAAGAGAATCAAGACCCAGAAAACAAGAGCACCTACAAATGTGACAGAATGAATCGGAGAGATTAACAAGGCAAAATAAACAAGTATTTGTAAAATAAAATGCAGCAAAAATAGAATCCATCCATTAACACGATCGTTGTCGGATATATGTTGTCTTAATGTGTGTTTGGTCCATTGGAATATAGAATACAGTGTATCCTTTGACCAACCATTTGACCAATCCTTTGAAATCCAGTCAGCAGCATCAGATTCCTTAACAATTTCCTTAATATTATTTTTTTTAATATATTCGAATAGTCCGGTCATTTATATTGTGTATATTATCTAGTATACTATATACGGTAAATGTTTATCAAAATTATCGGTAATTAACATAACCACCTTATTATTAGGATGCGAAACACTTTCCGAACTTCTTAAAGAGTCGAGTGGCAATATTCTCCAATCGATTAATATTAATTTTACCCTTGGATGCATCAACCAATAGGGAGATAACATCACCAGCATCTTCTTTTAAGAATGCGACAAGTGAATCTTTGTGCACAGATACCACAATATCTGATTCAAGTATTTCGACAAGAACATCTATGACAACATTTTGCTGTTCTTGTCCTTTAATGTCGGTTTTTTCAACAAGTTCCATAGCACGAACTACAATTTTCATCATAGCTGATTTATTGAGTGGGGTCACGCTATTAGACCACATGGTATCAAATTCTTCTAAAAGCCCATTTTTTATGGAATCAGAAGCAATACTAACATTTGTATTTTCAAGCAAAGAATTAGTTTCATCTACTAAGACAGCAACCGTATCCTCAGCAACCACATCATTCACACTGCCACCAACCTCTTCTGATTCAGTTTCAGTATCACCAAACATTACCGTAATTGGGCTACTTGGTCGTTCGGCAATATGATCTGGCACAGGACTTCGTTGAATAACAATATCAGTTGATTCATTCGTTATACCAGTTATGACCGCGTCATCGTTTGGATTAACTAGCTGTAAAGTAGGACTGGCACTGGCTTCAAGAGACATTATAATACTATAATAACACAATCATTATTTATATTTATTTCGCTATAAATATAAATACTAGCAATCAATTATTAGACAACGTATCAACCATGATTTTTCAAATCATTTCAGATACATAATTATGTAAAAAATGCTTGGACGATTCCAAATCAGTATGTCTTTTATAAAAGCTATAAACCGAATTTTGGAGAGGAATCGTAATATGAATAACATTCGACGAATATGATTTCTTAACACAAATATCTTGTAATTCCGAATATTTTTTATTCATTTGAATTTCGTACTCATTCTCTTTAATAAACTGCCATCCACAATCAGTAAGAGGTCGTAATATATTTTTAAAGTCATTATTTATAATATGTGTCATTGCTGCGTTGTTATATTATAGTAGTCATCAAACTTTAAATGATTTATAAAAATAACAAATAAAAAGTAACAAATAGAATTATAATTAACACAAACGCTCTCATTCGGGGTTGAACCGAAGACCTCGCGATTAACAGTCGCACGCTCTAACCAACTGAGCTATGAGAGCAAATAGGTAACTTTTATGGCAAACCAATTCCATGTTTAATCTTAATTCTAATTCTAATTCTAATTCTAATTCTAATTCTAATTCTAATTCTAATTCTAATTCTAATTCGAACCCTAATCCAAGCTCCTACCGAGATTCGAACTCGGGTTTCAGGATTCAAAGTCCTGAGTGATAACCACTACACTATAAGAGCAATTCATATATGAAATTGTACGAAGAGGGGTTCGAACCCTCGCATCATATGATAGTGGGTTGCTTAAGATTCTGAAAGAATCTCTTAAGTCCACCGCCTTAGACCACTCGGCCATCCGTACAAAGAATAGTTGTTTTCAGGGACAACTGACAAACCCGTTGCTCAAATGCGGTCTCGATCCGCAGACCTTCGGCTCATAAGACCGATGCTCTAACCAACTGAGCTATAAGAGCGAAAGCTCCCTACGAGAATTGAACTCGTGACCACTACCTTACAAGGGTAGCGCTCTACCACTGAGCTAAAGGAGCAAAAAACAAACAGAAACAAAACAAAACAAACAGAAACAAGTCTAATCAACCAGATTAGATGCGGGATGCTAGAAAAGTCATACGCTGTGACACATCCTATTACAAAGAACATACATAGAATGTCTTTAAATAGTATTCTCAGTTACAATAATGTTCCTGGGTAAATTTAAATAACATAGTCAACGGAAAAGTCAGTCCAAATTCTTAAAGAAAAATTGAAGTTTTTCAACATTTTTGAGTGAAAAGTATCTACTATTAAATTAGTTTAACTATCAAATTTCAAATTTCAACACAATAATCAAACGAATATGAATTTTCAAGATTATTTAAATTACAGCAACCTGGACGCAAAGGACTATCAACGCAATGGTGTGGAATGGTGTATTGCTAGGGAGTCCCCAACATCTGAACACTGTCGTGGTGGTATCATCGCAGATGAAATGGGACTCGGTAAAACAATCATGATGATTGGAACATTGCTTGCCAATTTCAGTATGCCTAACCTCATCGTTCTACCAGTCGTTTTGGTCGAGCAATGGAAAGAGCAGTTCGAACGCACAACCGGTCATAGTCCTTTAATTTATCACGGTTCTCACAAAAAAGAGGTATCTGTCGAACAACTTCAAAAAACCCCCATTGTCTTAACTACCTATGGAACTGTTTTAACGGATAGTCAGACAAATGACAAAAAATTACAGCAAGTAAAATGGACTAGAATTATTTGCGACGAGGCACATCATCTTCGTAATCGTCGTACAAAAATCGCACAATCCGTTATGAAGTTGGATTGTCAAATCAAATGGCTAGTGACTGGAACACCTATTCAAAATCGCATCAATGATCTATATTCGCTATTTGATATCCTATCAATTTCAAATAAAGTGTATACAAATGTCGATAATTTGTTCAGTATCATCGACAAGATTGTTATGCGTCGAACAAAGAAACAAGTGGGTATTAAAATCCCCGAACTAACCATTGAGCGTGTTCCGATTACATGGAAAAACGACAAAGAGCGACAGCTCTCTGAAGAGGTTCATGAAAACTTCAACTTCAGTCGTAAAAAACCAGACCTATCCTCTTCTCCCAATACCTCTTCTCTCAATACCTCTTCTCCCAATACCTCTTCTCCCAATACCTCTTCTCCCAATACCTCTTCTCCTAATACCTCTTCTCCTAACCCATCTCCAACGACACCAGGTATAATCCTATCATTGATGTTATATGCACGCCAATTATGCGTCTATCCATCATTGGCTACAAAACACCTGGGTAAAATGAAACAACTAGGTATTGCTTCTCCAGAAAATCAAAAAGGGATTTCATATAATAGTAAAATGGATGGAGTCATCAATAAAATCGTAGAGAGAAAAGACAATCACAACAAAAAAATTATCTTCACAAATTTCCACGGAGAAATCGACCATTTGAAAGAACGACTTCAATCCAATGGTCTAGTGGTCGAATCGATAGATGGTCGAATCACAAAAAGAAAGCGTCAGTTTGTCCTCCATCAAGAGCTAGATGTTCTCATCTTACAAATCAAGACAGGAAACGAAGGGTTAAATCTTCAAAAGTACAATGAAGTATATTTCGTGACACCAGACTGGAATCCAAAGATGGAAGATCAGGCAATCGCTAGGTGTCATCGTCTTGGTCAAACCAAACCAGTATATGTATTTCGCTTCGTAATGTCCGATGATAGAGATACAAAAAATATTCAAAATATTGAAATGTATTCTGAACAGATCCAATACAATAAAACAGAAATGGAGAACTCAATATTATGTAAACAATGAATCACTATGTAAACAATCTTCATCTTATATCGTCCGTCATCGTAGCAAATTATCCAACAAAAAACAAAAGAAAAATATATCAATGTATTTTTTTTCTATGATGCTATTCTTTTTATTTTATTTGTTAAATGTTTTATACCAAAAACAACTTAAATTTACCAGATATAATTAATATAACAGATATATAATATCTGTTGACCTGGTTTAGCTCAGGGGTAGAGCATTCGACTGTAGTAGTTTAGATGTAGATATCAAATATAGGTATCGAAATGTCATCGGTTCAAATCCGATAACCAGGATATAAAAATAATCGTATTTACAAAAATAACAAATACGATTATTTATCACATTTATTTAACAATCCCAATCACTCAATCGTGCATCTGAATCATCCGAATCATATTTTTCATATTCATCCGAACCATGTAGACTTTCATTCTTATTTCCATTCATATTCCCATTCATATTCATCATATTCATATTCATAAAATTAAAAAACCGATTCGGTTTTATGTTTAAATTACTGTCCTTGCCAACATTTTCATCTCGACTATCTAATATCTCGTACAAAACGCTACCTGGTTCAATGACATCCTTGATATATTTTTGTTTACATTTCTTTAAATAGGCAATAATAGGCAATTCTTCAATATTCCACACACATTTGGAGAAACAGCACCAAAAGTTCAAAAACAAACACAAAAGATTGATACTCAAAGTAATTAAAAAAATACGAAAACGATACCTGGTTTTATTTTCCGAATTTAATATTTCCTGCTTAAACATGCGGTCAACATCTTTAAAAGCTGTCCCCAAATTAATCAGTTTCGTATTCACCTTGCGTTTTAGTCCTTTGAAGTAGCGTCGTTTCATTTGCAATTTTTTCAAAATAGTATTGATATCATCAATATTATACATACTGACAATTTCGCCACTACCATTATTACTAGACATATTCAAATATTCATTATATTTTCGAATAGAAAAATAAATACATTTGTTCAAATAATTCAGATTATTTTTAATGTCTAATAATTGATTCGCCAAATACATTTTATATTCTTCAATTGTTTTTATCCATGTAAAAACATTGGTATTGTATACTGTCGGAAATTTGTAGCGAATATCTCGCGGAATAACAAACTGATTGGTCTCTTTAATGTCTTTAATTTTGTTCTTGATATTGTCCATCTCTTGACGAATTGTGACAATCATTTCACTATGATTATTCATCTCTTCATCAGCAAAGAGATAGTCGTATTCGGCATTCAGATTATGTAAATCCAATTTTAATTTTTCAGTAATATCTTTTCTCCTGTCGTTTTTCTCATTGCTTAATGTTGTTCGTATATTCTGCTCGATTTTCACTCGATCCGGTTGAATATGGACATAGTGAGACTGTGTGTGTATACCATTTCCATGATGATTGTCGCGGTCTTGACGGTCACAGTCTTGATTGTCTTGATTTTCATTACCACGATAAACAAATCGGTCTGTTTTATCCTGTAATATGTATTCTTTTTCTATCATTTGCGAAATAGTTTCACTATTAAATAGTTTATGATACTCTTCATCGAGTAGTTTGAAACGTTTATTTTGCTCTTCACGGATATTGGCCAGATTTTTCGCAATGTGTTGTTTCTTCCGATTCACGATTGTATTTGCATTAAAAGAAGAAGCACTAAATAAAAGCGTGTTACCAGAGAGAAATTCGGTCTGACTTTGCAATTTATCATATTGGTGAGACGATATTTTATGTGCTTCCGATGCAGCATCTAATTTTAAATAATTAATAATCGCCAATAATAGAGTACCGAATGCAGTTAATCCAGAAATTAAAGTAGAATACGCAATAAGGCTTTGTGGATGAGACAAATCATTGGATGTTTCTGTACCACTTAATACAGAACAGGTAGAAGTAATGACAATTGTCGGTATCATAAGCATGTTGAGCCAGGTAGATGTATAATGACTAGCCTCCATATACAGTATTTTTTGGCAACTCAAATATGACGCAATAATGTCGAGATGATTTGATAAAATAGTGACAATATCTTTTTCAAATTGGTCGTCGATAATTTCCATAATTTTGTCCATATCATATTTGCTGTAACTGAGTGTAGGAAATAGATATTTTAGTTTAATTTTGTCTTTTTCAGCAAACTGTCTAAGACTATCATCATTGTCATCATTATCATCATCGTCATTATCGTTGTATTCATTGTCGCTTCCATAATCATATGGATCCGATTCAATCTGTCCATTATCTCGACTACTCATTCGACTACTCATTCGACTACCCATTCGACTACCCATTCGACTACCCATTCGACTATCCATTCGACTATCCATTCGACTATCCATTCGACTACTCATTCGACTATCCATTCGACTATCATGTCTATTTCTACCATTAACCTGAAAGTAATTACTCCCTAATTCTTTAAAATGTACTTGAACGCTACCATTATCACTTGTTTTATCATACATGATGTTACATTGGTCATTCAACCCGTTCGTAATATGGTCGTCCGTAATATGGTCGTCCGGTCCATCGACTCTTTGTGTTGGTGGCTGTGTCTGTTGATCTCTATCATTGTGTCTATTATCTATTAACGATTGTCTGATTGCAGTTGTTTTGTGATGAATATTTAATAGGTCATCAGATTGTATAGGTCTAGGTGATGTCATCGACGATTGTGAATTTTCATAAGAAGATGATGAATCTTCCGAAGAAGAATGAACTTCTCTCGATTTTGTATTAGTTACTAACAAGTCATTACCATTACCATTGATATTAGAACTATGGTCTTCATGGTCCAATTCCAATTCCAATTCATCACATATAGTCGTATTTTCATCTATCCCATTTTTATTCATCATATTTTTCGGCATTCCAATGTCAATTGATAAATCAGTAAATTTATTACGAGAATGTTGTTGATGTAACTTGTTATTCGAATTATTATGAGTACTATAAGATTTGTTAGTACCCATTTCAATATCATTATTAGTATATTTATTCATATGTAATTCTTATTTGTATTATATAATATTTTATTCGTAATCATAAATCGAAAATAAGTCATTATATAATATTCTATAGTAATTATATAATGACTTATTCAAAGACAAGAAAGGTTAGTCGAAAACCCCAACCTACAAAGGGGTGGGCAAATAAAAGCCCCGATACTCGCCAGAGAACTGTGATGTTAAGAAAGTGTGGAAAAAATTGTTTCCTTGGTCCTAAAAAAAGTTTTCCCATATGTAACAAGGGAACATGTAGAGTAAACCCAAAAGGTGTATATTCTGCGTATATTCGTGCTCGCGAATGGGGCAAACCTAAATATACTTACAAAACTTCTAAACCAACACACAAAAGACAAACTTATAGCAGAATCGCTACTAAGGCAAAAAGAATATTGAAAGAAGTATTTGGATATAAGAATGTAGGAAAAAGCAGTAAGAGAAAGAGCAGTAAGAGAAAGAGCAGTAAGAGAAAGAGCAGTAAGAGAAAGAGCAGTAAGAGAAAGAGCAGTAAGCGTTAAATAAATACTTCCCACGAATTATAACTAGTCGGAAATATACATATGATTAAATTATTGTTACTAATTACAAGTAACAATAATTTATATAATACAATTATATGATTTAAACATTGGCAGGACTAAGAGCAGACATCTTACCACCCTTCATCTTTTTAAGAGTGCTGTTCTTAGATTTACGGCAAAAAGTTCTCTTTTTACCCTTGGTATATTTACAACCAGATACGCGTCTACATGTAGCGCGACCCTTACCACGGCATGGTGATTTACGGACACGACGAGCATATGAACGCTTTCTAGAAGCACTGTGTTTACGCATAGATCTTGTAGCAACCATTATAATCTAATGAGAGAAAGAAATAGCTTAAAAATATTAAAATTATAAAAAAATATGTTTTTTGTTTTTAATTTTAATATTTTTAAGCTATGTTTGTTTTTTATAATTTTAAGTTATACATGTCGTCGTCAGGTATAATATCGTACTACGAATTACGCTAAATATTACTTCATCGACCAGTTGAACCAAATCCCCCATCACCTCTATTTGTGAATCCCAATTCTTCTTTCGAATTGACAATAACTACTTTAAATGGATTCAAAGACGGGTGGCAAATTTGAAAATGTCTATCCATTGCATTCAATTCATAGGGGATTTTATTGTGGTCAATGACATCAACAACTGCCATGATTTCTCCTCGATATCCACTGTCAATAATACCAACTGAGTTTGACAGACGCATAGGAGTCTTGCTAATGCTGGAACGAGGACATAAATAATATGCCTGTGGAACATTGACATCATCTTCATATTGAGTCCACATTGAAGTATGAATACCCAATGGAATTTTATTACCCCAATGTTTTTGAAGGTTCAATTGAATAGGCACTGCTAAATCAAACCCAGAGTCAGCATACCTATCATTTACAACCCGTTCATTGTGTTCCTCTGCTCTAACAGTGTAAAACATACGGAGTGTATTGTGCTCAGTTGGAACATAAATCTTAAGGGTCGTTTCAATTCTAGGTACCATTATAATAATGTATAGTTATCGTAATATTTAGATTTTAAATCATTTCAATTTTTTTAAATAAAATTGATATAATGCCAAATCTAACCATGTTCTACATCAATAAATACATGACCTCGTATAACAACATGACCTCGTATAACAACATGACCTCGTATAACAACATGACCTCGTATAACAACATGACCTCGTATAACAAGAATCATACGGAACTACAATGTAGTCTTCAAGACGAACGGTATGCAAATCTAGCCTTGACGGAAGCAGACAAGTCTACTATGAAACATCATAATCATGGTTGCATTGCTGTAGTTAGTGGAACGATTGTTGCTCGCGGATATAATTCCTATCGATGTCAATCTAATGATGGCCTTCTAATTGGATCATGTAGTTGCCATGCTGAGATTGATGTATTGAGAAAGTTGTCTAGACTAATACTAAAGAAGAAGCAACCAATATCGTTCTCTAGGTGTGGCAATCAGTCGTGCTTTTTATGGACGCGTAAATATTTACGTCGTAAGAAAAGATAAGAGTGGAAATACATTCAAAGATTCGTCACCATGTTTACGGTGTTCTGAAATAATGAAATCACTAAATATAAAATACATTATATATAGTAATTCGAGTGGAACATTGACAAAATGTCGTGTGAAAGATTATACGACAAACCATATTAGTCAGGGTGATCGTTTTTTAAAAAATAAAAAATAAAAAATCCATTCCAATATTTATTGTGCTTGCCAATCAGATGGTAATAATCCAGCCTGCATCGCTTGTGCTCCAGTAGAGTAATTCACTTGACATCCACTATTATGATTTAATGTCATTGGGAATGGTTGTTTATTAGGAGGAGTAGGTAAACAATATTTTCTACCAATCCCACCATTTGTAATATACTCTCCCTGACTCTTTGCTAACATGTTATAATTCTTGGAATATGGCATTCGTACCACTTTTCTACCACCAATATGATAAGAACAAGCGCTTTTATTACCAGAACTGCCTATATTACTAGAACATGAATATATTTTATTTTTCTCTTCTTCTGTCAATGTTTTACAACCAACGGCTCCACCAATTTTTTGTGTGAGGTTTTTAATGTAAGTGGTTTGATCGCGGGTAATGTTATATCCCCCATCGTCTTCTTGTACCCAATAATTTGGATAAGTTCCTTTGGTCCATTGATATTTTGTATCAATCATACCGGCTGTATTCTTAGAAGATTTCTTAATGATTGAAATATCATTAGTACAACAACTACCAGAATTTAACGGATGATTATAATATTTGCCGCCATTACCACCATTACCTTTTGCAACAGTCCCTTTGAACGGTGTCCTAGTGGTATTAGAAATCATTCTAAATTGACCGACTGCACCAATATTTCTGTAACCACCATTCAAAGAAAAGCCATCTTTTCCTCTACCAGACACGGGAGCGAATCTAGAATTATGACGAGATTTTTTTTTTAGAACAACAATAGACATATAAAGTAACCTTAGAAATTAAAAAAGAATAAACTCTCTGTTACATGGTTCTTTACTTAGACAATATAACAATGTATAATACATTTTTGTGCCAGTGTATTCAGACAATAATTTCATTATATATTCATGTTTATCGTGAACGCTACTACCAACATCGCTACTATAAGTACCATTCCACATATCCTCTATTTTTCCTGGATTAAAACAACACAATACAACACAAGCTAAACTATACAACCAATCAGATTTGTGACATATAAATGGAATCGTTGTATTCTCGACAAGTTCTGGCGGCAATACAAAGTTGTCGTGATCATAAAAGTGAATTACTCTAATAGAATCATCTGAATTTTTTATAGCATCGACTTTATAAATTTTATCATAATTTGAAAAGAAAAACAACGGCTCTTCACCCACATCAGTAATGATAACAAGAATGTCTTCCAGGTCTATGTAAGATATTGAATGACCAGACTCTAATAACATTTGATACTGCAAATAAATAGTAGAGAGTAATGAATTCGCTCGCGTCAAATTGAATGGATATTTGACAATATATTCGGCGAGATTACATACCTCTTTGGCATAAAATATACCATTATTGATAAATATATGTTTCACTATATCATTATAATAACGACGGTTCGAACAGAAAGAACTACAGTCAATTCTGATACACACATCTGTCGATTCAAAAGAGTTCCAATCAGGTGTTTGTGATAGCCCAATGTTATTCTTTCTTCCAGAAAACACAAGCCAATCGTTATAGATGTTAGATCCTATACAATCCATGCATTTGAAACAGGTTTCACAATCTTGTTCATCTTTGTAAATATTCAAAGAGCCGATTGTTTTATAAACAACTTGTTTATTCATATGAATTGTTGTATCTATATTTTTTGATAATTTTATTGAATCGTCAAAATCCATTAATAATATTCTCATAAAAAAACGATTAAATTCTTTTACGATTAATTAATGTAATCTTATTAAATAATAGAGTTTCATATACTACATCTACATCTACATCTACATTCACCTCGACCTATAGTCATCGTTCTCGTCTTCGATCTCGACTTAGTGAACACTTCCAAAACCATGGATTATCATAGACGACTTTGATAATTTTTCCTTCATTCAGTATACTTTTGAGATTATCTTGTTCTGGATTCCAATATTTGAAATGAATAAAGACCTTTTTAAACTTATTTTCAGATACACTGTTATCTTTTATATCAGCACAACTGGGTTGTTTGTAAATAACATCAACCTTTTTCACAGTTCCTATTTTGAGTTTATTCTGAAATATATCAATGATTTCGCTGACAGGAATGTGAGAAAATACTCGTGGAATGCATATGGACGGGTTAGTCGAAGACGGGTTAGTCGAAGACGGGTTAGTCGAAGACATGTTAGTCGAAGACGGGTTAGTCGAAGACGGGTTAGTCGAAGACATGTTAGTCGAAGACGGGTTAGTCGAAGACGGGTTATTTGTTAGCCTTTTTACTAACAATTCCGAATCAGGTATTGACATTGTTTATGATTTAATACTATATATAGAATAACTATTAAACCGTTATTGTATCAATTTTTTATAATATACATGATATACACTATGTACAGTATGTAGAGTATATTATAAAAAGTATCAAAATAGACATCGTTTCTAATAAGATAACAATTGCGTTTTCCCATAGTATATATTTATGTTTTAGGTTTTATATAAATAAGACATAGAAATAGGTAGCTGTTGGGAATAGACAGTTTAATTCACATAAATATGTAGTAACTGAATTGTATAATTGAATATATGTAATTTAATCATTCTACAGAATAGAGTCCAAATAAACATATATTTATGGAGGAGTATACAAGAACCTCATGTATAACTCATGATTTGTATTTATATCCTATTTTTCATAACTTAATAAACATATTCACAAACAATATAAATCGTCATTTATATGAATATATATAAACATACATCGAATCGATAGTTAATAACAATCCGTTAATATGAATAGAATTAGTAAAATAAACAATAATGATGAGAAGTACTTTGGTAGCAGAAAAAAAAAGAATATTATTTCAAATAAAGTAGATTTAAGTGAAGAAATGTTCCCTGGATTATCGTCGTCGTCATCATCATCATCATCCTCGTCCTCGTCCTCGTCCAACACAGCAAGTGAATCGGTTATTCCGATAACTAGAGATAAACCAATGTCCAAGTCGGTATGGTCCCCACAACCAGTAAAGGAGGAATTACTCAATCATGATCCAATGGTTATTTCAGATATTGATGTAACTGACTCAAGATATTGGCAAGGTATACATTGGACCGGACCAGTTATCATGAGAGGTGGTACATCCAGAACGCGAATAGAATATAGTCGTGACAATATTCATTGGTATTCATCATGGGAAGATACATTTTCAGAAACCATATTAGAACAACAGCGTATAGAAAAGGAACAATGTCGTGAACAAGAAGAATATGAGGAAGGATATAAGATAATGGATGAATATGTTAACCGTATTGAATATGAATCAGAACGATATTATAATGAAGTAGGTGAATTAGATGATTATGCAAAAGCAGTCTTAGCTCGTAAACAATATGAAGAATATGCAAAACAATTTGATATAGTCGATGTAGTAGAATTGGACGAAAATAATGAAGTTATCGATGAAGAAGACTATTTAGAAGAAGATGATTATTAATACTAAGACAAGACAGTAAATAAACAAATAAATAAACGAATACCAATTAGTTAAATTACGAATGGAATAATATTTAAAATTATTAATGACGGCAGAAATATCAAATAAGGATGAAGATGATCTAGATATACAATGGATAGAGGATTTTGAAATAGATGAGGAGAAATATTCCATGTTTTATCTGGATGAGGTAGAAGAAATAACCGCATCTATTTTATACATCAATAAGAAGAAGCAAATCGAAAAAATAAGCGAGAAAAAAATAAAATTAGAAAAAAAGAATGAAATCCAGAGAAATGAACTAATCACAGTGATAAAACAAAACGAGAAAATGGACAAGCGAAAATACAAAGTTCTAAGTATATTGGTCTATAATTTTACACTACATGGAGACGAATTAAAAAACTTTTTAAAGGACAGTAAAAAATACGATTTTATGACAAATTTAAAGAATATTGATTCGTATCAGTTAGAACCTACTATCGGATGTATGCATGATGTAAATAATTTATTCCTACTTTTCTATGAGGAAGACGAGAGCGATGCGACCAATGCAGCCAAAACGAACAGACAAACCAAACGCGTGAAGTTTAACTTAATGCAAGGAAAAACACGCAGAAAACGCTGATTAATTATAGTGATTGGTTATAGTTAATTCATCACAATAGTGATTACCATCGTATCATAGAAATCAATATACTTAAAGATATATCAAATAATATTTATAGTACATGATGGGATCGTCGGTATCAATGATACAGAATCACAAATCGAATAATATTCAATATGGAAAGAATAATCATATTCAATATGGAAAGAATAATCATATTGAATATACTTGGTCACCAATTCAGCAAGAACGAATATTACAATTATCATATCAATTGGTAAGAACGACAGACGAAAACAAATTGGCATTGTTAGCAGCAATGTTTAAAGATTGTTTTCAGACAGGTAATGTAGTCGAAAGACGACTATTATTAAAATTAATAGCTCACACGAGAGATATTGAACAAGGCAAGGGTGAATATATGCTAAGTTTTGTATTAATGAAAGAGCTTATGAATCTTGATTACCATTTATTCATAGAAATGATGAAATTATTTGTAGGATATAATGTATCATCAAACAGTCAATCATATATACCCGAATTATGGCTCCATCATAACCAGAATCCTCTTGGAAATCGCATACCATATGGTAGTTGGAAAGACATTAAATATTACATTCAATATATAAAGTATTGTCCAGATGCACTGGTTACCTTAATCAACACACAGCTTAGCGAAGACATTATAAATATGGAATATGGATTGACCTGTAGTTTGGTAGCAAAATGGGTACCGAGGGAAGCAAGTAAAAAATTTGGATGGATGACGATTCTATTGGCCAAAGACTATTACAGACATTATGGGTATTCTGGTTGGTCCGTCTCATCCATGAGAAAGGCCCAGACACATTATCGACAATTGGTTAGTAAATTAAATAAATATATTGATACAATTCAAATCAAACAATGTGGTCACGAATGGAGTAACATAGAATTGAATAAGGTAACCAGTTGTACTATGATAAAACAACGGAAGGCTTTTTTGAACATAAATTCAAACCGAAATGTTGGATATGATGTAAAAGATAGAGACCTGAATCAAGATCGAATCGTATGTAGAGAGAAAATGATACTTCATATTGAAAAGGTAAAACAAAAACAAAATCAAGAGCAACAGCAAGAGCAAGAGCAAGAGCAAGAGCAAGAGCAAGAGCAAGAGCAAGAGCAAGAGCAAGAGCAAGAGCAACAGCAAGAGCAAGAGCAACAGCAAGAGCAAGAGCAAGAGCAAGAGCAAGAGCAAGAGCAAGAGCAAGAGCAAGAGCAAGAGCAAGAGCAAGAGCAATACGAATTAAAAGGGAAAAATATCGGAATACACGAATTAGTAAAGGCCGCATTAATTGCCAATACACCAGAAGAAGTAGACATAATAAATGAACTTTGGAACAACAATAGTCTTCAAACCAAACCATTAGACAATGTAATTGCGATGATAGACATATCTAGTTCAATGGAAGAAAATAATTCCGACGCGCTATATGCTGCTATTGGATTGGGGATTCGTGTCGCCGAAAAATCGAATTTGGGAAAACGAATCATGGCATTTACAAATGTACCCACGTGGATAAATCTAGATGACTGTCCTGATTTTGTCACTTCAGCAAAGAAAGTAGCAAATATAGAACGAGGTACAAATTCAGACATATACAAGGTATTGGAATTAATATTGAATACCATAATAGAAAATAAAATACCAGCAGAGGATGCGGAGAACATGGTATTTGCTATTTTTTCAGATATGCAGTTTGATACAATGTGTGAACATGTACCCAATACAATATCGTTAAGGAGTATTTTTGTACAAAAGTATCACAATGTAGGAGTCCAATTATGTGGTAAAGGATACAAAGTACCTCATATATTGTTTTGGAATATGAAAAATACAAGCGGGTTTCCAGATGTATCATATCAAGATGGTGTATCTATGATGTCTGGTTATAGTTCAAAATTATTAAATCATTTTATGGAACGAGATACGAATTATGGAGATGAAAATATGACACCTTGGTTAAGGTTGAATAATATGCTGAACAAACATAGATATAGTGTAATAAATAAATTAATACCAGAATAATATAAATACAAAAAAATATAAATACAAAAAAATATAAATACCATCCTATTAAAAATAACTAACTAATATGAAAAAATATTGTTGTTATTGCTTTCGAATAAAAAAAAATACAACCTTCAATTCTGTCGCGGAATATTTCTCCGCAAGTACAATTGTATCTGACGAGTCCGGAACACTATCAGATACATCTGTTAATAATGTAAATAGGAATTCCTTATTAAGTGCGCTGTATACATCAGAGAATCCTGTACACGAAGGAAATGAACATTATCCAATAACATCCAACTCCAATACCAATACCAATTCCAATTCCAATTCCAACTCATTTTTACCACCAAGGCGAAATAGTAGCGACGAATTGGACACTAACCACGATGATACTAGTAGTACTGATAGTAGTGACAACAATGGAACATGGAGAATCATACAATAAAAATATCTAGTTATAATAGACATTTTTATTGTTTTTTTTTACGATTTTTTCTTTCTATTTTTGTTCATTTGTTTTTTAAATGTCGTCTACATCAACACTTTCACCGTCACCTAGAGAAATGGTTTGTTTCTTTGGACCATCAGCCTTCTTTAGATTACCATTCGATGTAGTACCATCATCGTTTGATTCGTCACTAGATTCACACTCAATAAGTTCCCTATAATTTTCTGTATCACCTTGATGAAAATCGACATCGCCTGTACCATCATCATACTTATCATCATAATCACTTTTTAATTTATCAAATATCTTGTTACCCGAATTTTTTAATTTCATTTTTTCACTAGCATTATAAACTTCAAGTAAGTCACATTTGGGTTTAGATGAAGACGCTTCATAATCTCTTTCACCAATTAATACCCAAGTACCAAGAGCAACCGTATTGTCTCTTTTACTTCTACCGCGAAATTTATTTCTCATGACACATAATCTTTCTTTGCCGTCACAATCGTTGGCATGAAACATACCATTACCAAGTAATTTGGTGACAACTGCATATATTTCTCCTTCCTCGCCAGCCATACGAACCTTTCGGTCGACTGGAGCGTTCACAAATTTACGCCCCATCTTCTTTGATTTATTACCACCTTGATTTTTAACCATCTTGTCAGAATATTGATAGTATTTAATAAAAATGAAAGATTACAATCAATTTTTTATTTATTTGTTCTTTATTTAGATCCTGGAATAAGTAAACTTAATACTTAAACTTGAAATTAGTATCAAATGTAAACACAGGTTTATTTGTAAATAGCTCATTATACCATTGGGACCAATCCCCATCTGTATCCATTTTTAATCCCTTATCTAATGTATCATTTGTCTCTTCATCTGGATAATACCCAAATTGTGAATAAAACGATTCTATTTCATCGTCATCATGAAATACAATTTTATGATTATCTTCATCAATGGTAATATTATATTTATCAAATCGTTGTTTCCATAATGGACACTGATATGCATGAAACTCCCAATGATACCAAATAATTTTTTTCACTATGTCACTAGTACCAGTACCACTACCAATACCAACATCGCTACCACTACCAACATCGCTACCACTACCAACATCGCTACCACTACCAACATCGCTACCACTACCAACATCGCTACCAACATCGCTACCACTACCAACATCGCTACCAGAATGAAATATATCCCGCATAAGTTCAAAGCCAACACATTTGGGGTTTATCGCATATTTTCGTTTTATTTCTAGTGTTTTATATACTCGTGAATTACCAAGTTTACTTGGAGGTATAGGGTCTTCATGAATTCCAACCATTTCATTATACTCACTATCGGAAGACGCAATATAGATGGTATTTTTTTTAACCTTACCATTACTAGCATCACCATCACAATTTTCACCAAATAACAATGAGCAAATCTCTGCCCATACAATATGTACTTTGTTAGCATAAGTAGAATCATGTAACATACTTTTGAACGATTGTATTTGCTTATCATCTACTTTAAAATACAATTGAATAGAGTCGAATAAATCATCTTCGATTTTATCTGGCATAGATGTAACCGCATAATGATACATTTTCTTGTCAATATATCGAAACAATGCGTGATATTTGCTAGGGTAATCAAGTAACCATGTAGGTTTTTTGCCTCGGAAAATATGCCCGATGTTGTTTACATGAACATAATACTGACGAGTAATAAATACATTCGAATTGGATGTCATGCGAAACATATTTTTAACCACCGTCATCATGCTTCTGAAATCATGCAAATGATATTTCTTTCGAATAAACAAATGAAAATTGTCATTGGTTAAGTAGTAAAAGTCATAGTAGATAAACCATAATAAATCCCATGACTGTGATTCAAATCCCGAATAGTATAATTCGGAAATCCAATAATAACATTCATGTAGTGACTGTTTTTTAATCAATGCTGAAATGAATGATATAGCAACTTCATCGAATATATATAGATATCGCGTTAAAACAAATTTAGACATATTGATATTAAGAAGGAATTAAATATCCTATCCAAAGATTGAATTCGTAGAATTCGTAGAATTTATAGAAATAGAAAACATATATAAAATAATCAATTTTAAATATTTATTTTAATCACTAGCTAATGTATATAATGGCAAGTGCTTGGTTAGCTCACGTGAAGAAAACAATGGCTAGTATGAAAGGAAAGCCTTTCAAGGAAGTGTTAAAGGCTGCAGCAAAGTCTTACAAGAAGACAGGTGAACCAGCAAAGAAATCCGCAAAGAAATCCGCAAAGAAATCCGCAAAGAAATCCGCAAAGAAATCCGCAAAGAAATCCGCAAAGAAGTCTGCAAAGAAATCTAGAAAATCTAGAAAATCTAGAAAATCTAGAAAATCTAGAAAGTCAAAAAAACATTAAATAATTCAATCCTATTATATAATACATAATTCAATCCTATTATATAATACATAATTCAATCCTATTATATAATACATAATTCAATCCTATTATATAATACATAATTCAACAATCCATATTAGATAGTAAACAAAAATTTATGGATATCTTTTACAATATCTGGATTTCTCTCTACGGACGAAACTTGAATGTATTTAAGAAATAGTTCATACAAACCATTATCTCGTAGTTGCTCAGGATAATACAGAACAAAAAAATAACAAAATGAAAAATAAGTCCATGTATATTTAAATTGTAGTAAATGAACAATAATATTCTCAATTTCGTAGTCAATAAAATATTCTAATGATTTGATTATCAAATTCTTGTCGTTCATCATTCGTTCTTTCATATAAAGTTCAGATACATCCATCAAATGTTTACTGGTAAATACATGAATATCCAAATGAAGTAAGTAAGTGATTAAAAAGACATCAATACAAATATACGGATTTGTTAATAATGAACGAGAGAAAAACAATTTCGCATTGCGATGATTAATAATAGGAAAATAAAAAGAATAAGAATAATCGTTTAACAGTGGAAACGCATTGTTTGATTGTATAACAAAAGGACCTTTTACGATCGTATCACTACCCTCACTACCCTCACTACCCTCACGAATCATGTCATTAAAATGCGTGATAGTGAAACTCATTTGATTCTCATGTAATATATTCGCCGAATAAAAAAGATGATAAAGACATTTACCAAATTTGGGTGATTGAAATACATGATTAACCCCGTCGGTTGTATATGCATCACGAAAACCCAAAATTTTATATTTAATATCTCTCTGTCGTTCGCTTGTTAACCCATTGTTTGTTATTTTACGATAATCTTCATCCAAATATTTTACATGCTCAATTGTATTAAAGTATAAAAAAAACATGGATATTTTTTTGATTTTATCAGACATGGAAATATAATGATTTGTTGAAAATGTATTGTCTACGAATAGATTCATATTGTTGGTATAATATAAATCAATATGGAGGAATGTATTTATCTATGTATTTATCTATGTATTTATCTATAAAACAAACTATTGGTTTGTTCGTGTTATATCAGCAACCTCCTTATTGGAGTGATTTTTTAATAGGAAATACCGATTCTTATAAGTTTTTTTTAACTTATGATGAATATCGTCTTTGGAGAGTCCTGACTCTATCATACGGTCTAGTTCGCATTGTATTACATTCGAATAATCGACACAAAATTGGTCGTATAATATCGACGGTTTCAATGTACTTTCTTGTCGCAATATTACTCTATCCATCATATCAATTGTTTCTTTATCAATAGACAAATATTTTCTACGCTGTTTAGGTTCTTGTGGAACGGAAGATTTGTTACGGAAATAGTATCGCCCACTTCGATACATTTTTTGTGTTATATCTCCATTATATCCATGAGATTTCAAATATAATGTTTCACGATGAATCATGTCATCATTCGTATTGAGCCATTTTTCCCAATTTTCTTTATATGTGGGTCGATCATCATACTGATGAATTTTGGCAAAAGAAAGCAATTCGTTATTAAACTCTTGGCTAAATTTAAAACGAAATACTGTCGCACTTGTATTCATGTCCATATTATTTAATAATTAGATGTACCTTGTATTGTAAATAAAAGTATTGTACTTTATGGAAATCAATTTTTGTATTTAATAAATAAATCCGAATAAAAATAAATCCGAATAAAAATAAATCCGAATAAAAATAAACAAGAAGTATATATGAAGCTATATTTATTAAAAAGCATTCCTTATTACAATTCAATATACCAAGAATATACCAACATATTGGTTATAAATAAAGATCCAGATGGTCCATTAAAAGGGATAACAAAGCGCATTCGATTAAATAAACTATCCCCATTCGAAACAAATACAAATCTATGTCGTCAATCTGATTGTACATTAGCAATCACAAAAATAAACAACACATCAGAATTAATGTGCATAGACGAACTCCCGGAATTATTCGAATATTTATTAAACAATGGATACTCAATTGATACAAGTGTAACGAAAGTGTTACAAAAAACATCTGTTAAACCATCTGGTGATATAATATGTATGCTCCAGTACTCGTAATAGTAAATAATAATTTCATAAATTTTAATAATATCTCTATAATTATAATATTATGGGATACGGTTATGGAGTATGGCTAGTCTATGATAATAATGACATAATTAATAAGGGTTTACATACACAACATATCGGACATGTCACAATAGCTTGCTTCATGGAGAAAAAAGAAGCATATGCACTGTACAGAGATATAGAGGAAAAAATGGGTACGAATGCTGAGATAGATATATATGGAACTCCTGCGTATTATTGCTCTTCTTATTATGAACATGATACAAATAAATTATGTGCTTGGGGATACAATGGCAAATGTGAAGAATGGTCCCTCTATAAAAACATATGTGATAATTATAAATGCGACTTTAGTGATGTACCTCACATAAGCAAGGAATATAATCTACATACAAAGTTATTGAATCCATTTAAAATAGAAAATACGAGAATAAAATGTCGTTTGTATTGTGCGGATATTCGTAGTGATTTTCCAGTAGATTGGAAATTATTAACAACTGGCGTAATCGAAGCTGAATTATAAAAAGAATTGAAGAATTATAAAAAGGAAAAAGTTTAAGAAAGAATATAATATAAAAGTATACGCATGGATAAAACAACTACAACCATGTCAAATGATGAAATTGAAACCTACTTAAATTCATTAAACGAATTAGAAAAGAAAACGCTTGATATAGCCAAGTCACACTTAGGTACTTCGTTTAATGTAAAAAAAAGTATTGGTTTTATTCAATGGAAACAAGCGAACCTTGAAAAAAAATAATAGCACAAATATGCTTAAAAAAGAGCACTAAAAAAAAGGCACTACCACTCGACCGCAATAATAAAACTAGTTATTTGAATATTTCATCTTTCATCTTTCATCTTTCATCTTTCATCTTTCATATAAAAATTGAATAGATTTATTTTTATATGAAACGCATCAACACAAACATAATGGGTCATAGTTATAGTTGTCTTACAGTATATCCGGAAAGTAAATATTTACCACAAGAGATAGATCCAAAAAAGATAGATCATTTCGTTCCTCCTGTTAACTCGGGAAGAGTAATTAAAGTATACGATGGAGATACAATTACGATTGCTTCGAAACTGCCTGGGTTAAAACACTCCCCAATTTATAAATTTTCAGTACGATTGAACGGCATTGACACACCTGAAATGAGAGGAAAGAATGATGACGAAAAAGAAATGGCTCACAAAGCAAGAGATGCTTTATCTGAGAGAATATTTGGAAAAGATGTGTTCTTAAAAAATGTTCAAACAGAAAAATATGGACGCTTACTTTGTGATGTTTATTTGGAGAATGAAAATTTAAATCAATGGATGATTGAAAAAAGATATGCAATCCCATATGATGGAGGGACAAAAGTCAATCCTGTATCGTGGAGTGAATATCACGAGAATAACAAAATATAAAAAATATCTATAAAAATATTTTCTACATGTATTTATTTTTTGTTTACATATGTGCGATATTTCATCCTTGGTAAAGTAGTGTGAAATAGTTTAATTGTTTTACGGAGCCTTTTATTACTTTTGGCAATATGAGACCTAAGTTTTCTTGTATTCATAGTCTTATTTTTACTACTACCACCACCTACAACAGTATTAACCTTATTCGCAATATTAGCAACTTTATTAGCCATTTGAGCTTTATTGGCCATATCTTTGGCGGATTCTACACCGCTTTTAACCTGAACGCTGGCTCTATTTGCCAAATCCGTAGCATTTGCCTGAGCATTCTGTACAGCATCACTATTGGCTACATCCTGGGCCTTTTGTTTGGCAAAGTCAGCTCCACTCTTGGCGCTAGCCATTGCACTTTTTGCCGCATCACTATTGGCTACATCCTGGGCCTTTTGTTTGGCAAAGTCAGCTCCACTCTTGGCGCTAGCCATTGCACTTTTTGCCGCATCACTATTGGCTACATCCTGGGCCTTTTGTTTGGCAAAGTCAGCTCCACTCTTGGCGCTAGCCATTGCACTTTTTGCCGCATCACTATTGGCTATATTTTTAACAGTATCGGCGCTGGATTTAAGACCTCTCATAACAATATTCTTCAGGTTGTCAGCTGTATTTACTAATCGTTTTTTAGTAACACTATTATTTCCAGGTCGATTTGATATCTTATTTTTTAACTCAGCCATTTGGACTGTGGCATTACTTGACTTTGTCACAAAAACATTCGTCACTTTCATTAATGCATTGAATCCTCTACCAATAGAAATTGTCAAATCAATTAGACCACCTATAAAGGGAATTTCTCCCAAAACACTCATCGCCACATTGATTACAGTAGAAGTAAGTCCGGCAGCACTTTTTGCAGCCACATCATTAATTAAAGTCAATATCTCAGCCACAATCTTATCTATATCTGGTTTTGTTATATCAATAATCTCCAATGTTTCTTGAGTAACTTCTTTACTCAAATCTTGAATTGCCTTGCGAGCTAGTGGGTCATTTGCTAATTGTTGTAATACAGCAGTTAATAACAATATTCGTTGATTTATGTTTTCTCTACCCGCTTTTCCACCTTCACCTAGTAGAGCATCACCTGTTGTTGATTTCAAAATAAAATTAATAATACCAGTCATGGCTTCTGAACCAACGAGTACTCCTTTTTGGACAAGAACTGTGCCTAATTCTGAAGCTCCGTTGATAGTAGCTTCTAGTAAACCTTCTTCTTCATTTTTTTTTGGTTCATCTACACTACTATCATTACCACCAGATTGGCTACTTGATTTGTTTACTTGTTTTGATGCCTTTTTAATTTGTGTAGTAGCTTCTCCAATTCCTTCTACAATTGCAGTCAATAGTACGGTTAGATTTTTTACAATATTATTCATCTTATCCGAACCAGTATCATCAAATGGGGTAATGTGATATTTTCCACTGACTTTTTCATTTTGTATTGTGGAAATAGCCTTGTTTGTCTTTTCATTATATAGCGCCATATTGTCATATTTTTGTTTCACTATATCAGCGACCATGTTTATAACTATTTTGCGTATTTCATCTTGACTAAGACCATTACTATTATTATTATTATTATTTATTGAATTACTCATATATATAATGTACTTCTAATTTATTTTCGCTCATTTTCATATAATATAATCTGGACACTCCAAATAAATTGTATAAGAGTATAACCTAAATAAGGAAAAATACAATTTACAATTTACAAATAAACGACAAATCCAAAAAACATGTATACTTTATTTACCCGACATTTTCTTAAAAGAAGCATAGTCCATTGCCTCTTCTATTTTTTGTAAAGGTTGATATTCGGTTTTATCCAAAAATGAATAATCACTAATTTTGCCCAAATACGAATAACGGTTTGCATTCCCGCAAAGAATGAATTTCTTGTTTAATGTGTTTGAATTGGAACCACCACTACCCTTTCGATTGTAAGATTTGAAAGAGGCAAACATATCCTTTGTTCCTTTATTGCTCTCCATATTGATCTGTCTAGACTGTCTAACATTAATAATCTTCTCCTGAGCTATTTTATCTTCTGCCAATTTCAATTCTTCCTTCATATCCACCATAATTTTTCTACAGTTATTGATAGTAACATATTTTCTCGCAACACTTTCTAAAAACAAATATGGCATATCTTTTGTATCACAATAATAGACGAATCCTTCTTTTTCAAAATCATAATACAAGATAACTCTACCTCTTGGTGTATCTTCATAAAGTATACTTTTTTTCAACTCCTTTACTCTATCTTCTTCAATATCATGAGACATAAGACTGTTAAATTTATCGTAATATTTATTTATGTATTTTTCTTCATCAGTAAGTTCCTTCTCTTTATTATTACCATTATTACCCTTATTCGAACCAGTAAGTAGACCATTGAATTTCTTGGTAAGCCATTCCCTTGAATACCAATATACGAGTCCAGAACTGGCAAGAATACTGGCAGTAGCACCTAGATAAAAAAATGTGGTTCGATTCGATTTTATTCCAAACATGTGTAAATATATATAATAAGAATCATATATATTTAAGTTTATTCACAATAAGAACCACTATACCACTATACCACTATACCACTATACCACTATACCACTATACCACTATACCACTATACCACTATACCAATTTCTATTTTTGTCTTGTCTTATCTACCGACTGTCTACCGACAGCTTCTTTATTTTTAATCCAACCATCCCATCACAATAGACCTATCCTCTTTACACCCTTGAAGATTTAAAATGCCATGGATCTTTTGGACTTTCGTGTTCTTCTTTTACCGCCAAGTTTTCCATAATGTCTATTCATACCTAAAAGTTGTTGATTGAATATAGTATCTACATCAGACGGAGTTTGATGATATGCCAAAGTAGAAAGTGATGATATATTGGGTCGTGTATAATTTGATAATTCTTCTATATTATCATCTTTTTGCTTTTTTATTTGATTTTTCGTTTCTATGTAGTTTTCTATCAAATAAGGAATACCATTTTGTTCTTCATCCTCTGGTGTCATTTCTTCTGCCAGACGAAGTTCTTTGTTTGTATCAAGATCAAGTTCAATATTAATATCTGGGTGTTCTAATAATAATTGAACCATGTCGTAATCTTCAAATTTAATTGCGTGTATAAGTGGTGTATCACCATTGTTATTCTCTTTGTTTATATCAGCGCCCTTTTCAAGTAATAATTCAACGACATCATATTTTGCATTTATCACTGCTGTTGAAAGAGCCGTATTATTATTATAATCGTAATCGTCTGTTATATTTACATCAATACCTTTTTCAAGCAATAAATTAACCGTTCTTGCATTTCCATGTCCTGATGCAACTAATAAAAACCACACTCCATTGTCGTGTTTCATATTTACATCAGCACCTTCCTTAAATGCTTCTTCAACCTTTTTATAATTATTTTTATAAACGCCGTCCCATAATTTCGCGCTGGGGTTTTCATAATAAGGTCCTACATAAGGCATTTTTGCGCCTCCTTGTTTTTTTGAACGAGTTTTTCTAATTCTTTTCTTGGATTTATCGGGTTTGGATTTCTTGGTTTTTCTATGATATTTTCGTGTTGCCATCTACTACTATATATATATATATATATCTATTTTTATTTTTCCATTTATTTTTTGCCGTCAAAAACGGCGTTTTAAATCTTCAAGGGTGTAATCCTTCGATTTGTTCAATCTGTCTTAATTCTTGTCGTCTCATTTCAAATAGGGCCTTTACTTCGGTCTGCAAATCGACCACTTTAATGCGTTGGAAATTTTTATTTTTGTTTTCAGGATGAAGACATACTAAATACATGTCGGTAACCGTTTTTCCGTATTTTTCTTCCAATATTGCTTTATAAGTGTTTAATTGCAAACAATAATGCCAATAATTAGTGTCTGGTAAATGGTCGATACATTCTTTTTGTCCCCATTTATTAAATCCGTTTGTCTTGACGATTTCCTTCGACCGTTTCCAGTCGTAAATTAACAATGAACCATCCGGATTTTCAAACACCATGTCAATGGAGCCGGCTAATTTTAAATCCTCCTGAAATACAGTCCATTCTGTTCGATATGGTTTCAGTTCAGGAAATGCCTTCAAGAAGTTATTGAAATACTCATATTCAATCGACAAATTTTCATTAGGACATTCATTATAATAGCACTCAATATCGTAGTGCATCTTCGTTCCAGCATTTGCTGCTTCATCGCGATTTTTCTCCCATCCAGCCTTGATTTCATCCGGAGTTTGACCGTAATATTTGTTCTGTGGCCACCTATTAGAAGACATCATCTTTTTGATAATAGCATCTGCGTCAAAATGTTCAAAATTAGCATGGTTAAATGTAGTCACAGACACATACCCAGTGCTACTACCATCAATAGTGTAAATATGAGGACCCTCATCAAACTGAATTCTCGTGTCTCGTTCATGTGGATATAGTTTTGCCAAATAAGTAGGTGGTTCCATTATATCTATCTTGTTGTTACTATATGCTAGCAGTAGAAAGAAAAAATCAATTTTTTTACTTAGGAATTGTTGGACCACTACTCCCTCCACTCTGGATCAATTGTTTCATGGATTGAATGTTGGTAGTATGTGAATTTACATTTCGACAAAGTCCTTTGACTTGTTTTTCCTGTGAACGAATTCGCATTTGCGTGTCATTGATTAAATTCGATTGCTGTTTCATAGTATCATTGTATTTCATTTCGTAATTAAATATACATTCTTCATTAGAGCGTGTTTGTAATGACATTTTATATATATCTTCGTTTTGTTTGTCAATAACCTCTTGAACATCATTTAGTTTTCGCGCAAGTTCATCAATTGCCATTTTGCTCGTAGCATTCAATTTAATATTAGTCACATTTTGAGCATGATAGTTTATCATTTGTTGTGTAATATCAATCTTCTTCTCGAGTTTGCTAATCTTAGTTTGATCTGATGCGGTTAATGATGACGATGATTTCATAGTATCAATCGTTAGACCTTGTTGGGATATCAATTGTTGAGCATTCGTTAATTGACTTGTTACCCAACCGGCGGTTACCACTTCATTACCAATTGGATCCCCAGTTACCCCACTACGATCAATGTATACTTGTCCTTTGAAGCTACTGGTATTATTCCCCGAGTCGACAGTAAACATGCTGGATCGAATATCGTTTAATGTATATGTAAATATAGTACCAAAATTGTCACCAGTCACACTACTATTACCATCGGTAATTATTTTATTATAGGGAGCACCTACAACAATCATATTGTTACTACTATCATTTGACGAGATAGATACACTTGACCCAAACCTGGCCGATGTGTTAGGAATATAGGTGCGTCCATCGTTTGGAAATTCTTGATAAATAGTAGGACATGCTAATCTCCAATCGGAATGTACATAGGTATATACTTCCACATATCCTTGACCGGTTCCTTGACCGGTTCCATTGACACTACCATTATAAGTTGGACCACCTGCGACTAGAGTGTTACCCGCTAAATTTAACGATACACTAGTACCGAATGAACTATGTGGTTTGCCAGGAATCGTTTTTATTTGTGTCCATGTGACATTTGATACGGATTGATAATTTACATCAGCTATTTGGCTGGCAGTAATACCCTCAATTTGATAAATATATACATTGCCATCCTCATAACCCAATTGTGTATATGTACCAGGAGCCCCTACCGCTAAAATAGTACCGTCGTCACTGATAGATAGACTGTGACCAATTTGTGAAAAAGAGTTTGCTTTTAATGATTTGGGAAGTTTCAACCAATTTACATTAGAATTACTATTAGAAGTATACTTATATACATCAACCTGTCCCTGTTGTGTAGTACCGTTTATATCAGAAACTGTACCGTCCATTCCCGAACCAACTGCTAATAGTCGACCATTATTATTAAATGCTACACTAATACCCATATGTGGTATAAGCTCATTATTTCCACCATTGTCGCCTATTATATCATTAGATATTGGAGTCCAAGCATTTTTATATGCAATACCAGTATTCACGGATTTCCATACATAAACTTGTCCTACTTCTACACCATTTTCATTTTTGAAGTATGGAGCACCTACAGCAATAGAATAACCATAATCATTTGAGCAAACAGCAACACTATATCCAAATCGTGAATCGGAATTATACAAAATATTATAATTATCTGGATTAATCGTGCTATTTTCAAACACTCCATTATCATTGGATTCTGAAATATAAATGCGATTATTAGAAGGATCGCCAACCACTACTACTTTTCCATCAGCACTAATGGCAATACATTGATTACTACCATTAAACCCCATAGGGGCGTTATTAAAGTTAATATCATTATTTTTATCAATTTTGGCACCGAGAGTACCAGTATTATCCAAAGGATCAGTATAATAGACTTCCGCTTGTTGTGCAGAAGTGACTGCTATATTATAGGATGGATCGCCACCACTTATAATCGAAGATATAGCTACACTAGAACCAAAATTAGGAGGCTGTGATTGGTCTTGTGTATCATTTGTCAACCCAAAAAAACTAGTCTCTTTTATAAATGGTGAAAGAACTTGAAGTGAACCATTAAATGTACTTGTGCCTTCATTATAGGTATTCCCAATAATATCGACTTGGCTGCCATTTTTATTATAAATTATATTCCCGTTCTCATGTAATGTCCATAGTGCAGTAGGATTTAATTCACCAATTACCCAATCTAATGTGGCAAATTCATTACCACTAGGTTTTGTAGAAGTAATACCAGAAGCAGAACCGGAAACATCAAGTGTACCTTGAATGGCAACATTATCATGAATATTAATTTTTCCTAGCGTAGAATTATCAGTACTTGCTTTGCCCATTAAATCAGAAATATTAAAGATGTTAGCAGTTTGTTGTGGAATCCGAACCGCATTATAATTCGCACTTCTACTTCTACCACCTACCTTTTTCCATTTATTTGATTTATTACTTGACATATATAATTTATCTATTTATTTTTATTTTTATTTTTATTTGTATACCACATCGAGATTAATTTTACATTCGTCGGACTCATACATCCAAAAATGTCGTACACACCTAACTATATAATTCAGTAACTTCCAAGGATAGTGAAATATCATTATTGTTCATATCTATGACATTACCATATTTATCTAATAGTTTAATTCTGAATTTATTCAAGTTCACTGGTCCCATGTAATCTCGCTGTTTAAATATTTTATCATTAGATGTATTGTAAATGACAGTACTAAATGATTCATTAACAGATACTCTACCTAGAATGTTATCACCTAATGAATTATCGCCAGTAGATGCTATAATAGATTCAGCAATATAGTTTCTATTAAAATCGTCCACCGAGACAAATACATAATTAATATAACCATTGCCGTAAGACGCTTCACTCTGCAAATATGCTTCATAAGTTATGATACCACTTGGTGATATAGAATCAACATAAGTATCTGTTCGTTTTACAGTATAATATCGTTTAGAAAATCCCAAAAAACTACCTAGAGAATATTGTCTATATTTTGAATCATTTTTTGTAAACCATCGTAATTTAGTGATTTCCTTATGTACCTCACAACTATTTATAATATTTTCTCCAAAGTCTATGACAAAATAAAAACCCGGCGAATAATAGGTTTGAGTATTATCATATATATCATCCCCACTATCAACGAGTTTATTTCTAGCACGAATAATTGTTTTGCCAGTAATAGAATTCACTTGACATATTAAATATTGAAGTCCGTTGCCTATATTTGACATGTAATTTGTTAATGCGCTAGCAAATTCAATGGGTCCATAATTACCGTCTGGTAATACAATTGTATGTACTGTATCTGATAAGCCATTAATGTTAAATGTGTTAATGTTAAATGTATTAGATTTGTTTTTTTCTGAAATAGAATACCAGACAACTGGGAGTTCGAGGGATATTAGTTTAACAGCAACAACCTTGTGTTCTGTACTAGGAAGATTCCAGACAAAATTGGAAGAAGTAGAATTAGAATAATCATCTCTGAATTCACTATCAATAGAAATAACTTTGGTTACTGTTTTTCGTTCAATCGGATTGATGACTCCAGTCGGAAATTTATATTCGTTTACATTGATTACAGGAATTATCTTATCTGTTGTTACATCGTGGTTTCCACCCTGTAATTGGTTTTGGCTTTGAATAATATCATAATTTGTAGGATTATATTGGACTGGTGGGCGTATAACAATGTAACTAAGCAATTTATCGTGAACTGCATTTAAAAAGTTGGTAAGTGTATTCACTACGGTTAAATCGTCGTATTTTTTTTTACTATTGTTAATCATACGGTCGACATGAGATTGTAGATATTCTGGCGTTAATTCGTTGAGATGTCCTTGATATTTAATAATTTTGCATAATTCCTCTTCGCTGTAATTTTCAATATTCAAATCATAATTAATGTCACTCATACTATATTATTTATAAAGAATAATAATATATTAATAACGAATTATGAATTATAGAAAATATATGTAATGACAAAATCGTCACTAATTGTTACCTACATGATGTAGGGTAAACAATTACCCACATAAAATATTTAGATATAGTAATATGAATATGAATTGTGAATATGAAATAGAAATGTCGTTTGATCGAAAGAATCAATCGAATCAATCGAATCAATCGAACAAACTAATATCAGATACGATTCATGTGGCCACGATACATAATTGTCACACACATTTTCAATTTACAGAAAGCAAAGATATGAATCAGCATACTAGACGATCCACAAATGTAGTTGTGTTTTCTTTTCATGATGAACATTTTCAGGGGATGACAAATTTTTTAACAGAAATAGTAAATCGATACAATAAAAGAATACGAATAGAATCGGTTTACGAAATTACAAATCGGAATTTAATTTACGCTTCACCATCATACATGAATATTATGAATATCGTAAATAAAGAAACCAGTAATGATTATAAACATAGAAGACAAACCAGGTCTTATTCGGAAACCGATTATTTTATATTGAGAGAAATACTGAAAAAGAATATTGATTAATTAACAACATATTATTTAATGAATCAATTAATCTAGTATATTAATAAATGGTTCTCATATAATCAGGAATTGTTTCATTAATTTTCGATGGTTTGGATTTGGATTTGGATTTGGATTTGGTCTTGGACTTACTGGTCTTGGACTTACTGGTCTTGGACTTACTGGTCTTGGACTTACTGGTCTTGGACTTACTGGTCTTGGACTTACTGGTCTTGGAACGACTATGTTTCTTTGATTTGGTACCCTTACTTTTACTTTTCTTATTGCGACGATAATGCATTTTAAGTAGAATAGGACTAACATCTGGCATGTGTTGTTTGTCATGTAATAGTCTCTCTTCAATTGAATGTGGTGACGCATCGGTACTCATAAGTTTCATAATATCATCATTTGTAAGTTTCATGTAAACCGTCTCTCCGTTTTTCTCGGCTTCTAAATTTGCAGTCTTTCCATCATAATCAACATTCCATTTTGCTTGATCTATTACATTTCCATTGACCCTTGTATGATAATGACCTTTATTTTCAAGAAATACAGACTTCATCCTAGATATAAACTATAAACAGATTTTAATTGATACCCAATTGTTTAGAATAAAATATTTTTAATTTTATATAATGCGAGGAACAGCAATAAACAAGGAAGGAAAATTAGAAAAAAATCAAAAGGTCATGGAAGGTGATTGTGTTTTTCCGTTTAAATATCAGTGGAAAGAACACAATAATTGTACAGATACAGACAAGGGTGAAATATGTGCAACTTCTGTAACGGATAGAGGAACATTGAAAACATACGGATATTGTAATAAAACTAGCTTAAAAAAGAGCACTAAAAAAAAGGCACTAACCATACATAAAACACGCAAAAAACGCAAATTAAAAATAGTAGACAAGTTCCCAACAAGGTCTAAGTCCAAGTCCTCTAGCAAGCCGTCGGCAGACAAGTACAAATCTAAGCCGTCGACAGACATAGATAATACAAATAATACAAATATAAAGATTTTATCAAAAGGTAAAGTAATGAATAAAACCGTAAAAAATACACAGTCATTAGTAGAAGCCAAGGAAACTATCAAAAAAAATACAAAGAAAAACGGCTCGTATAAAGATGATATAAATCGTTTTAAAAACGATGGACTTGATGCATTGAAACTGTTATCTGAAAAACAAATTGCGACCATGTTGAGCGAAGCCTCAACAGCCTATTATAATGAAATACCTATTATGACAGATAATGAGTTCGACATAGTCAAAGAATATGTGGAGGAAAAATTCCCCAAAAACAAAGTTCTCGAACAAATCGGAGCACCTATTCAAGAAAAAAATAAGGTAAAACTGCCTTATAATATGCCGTCGATGGATAAAATAAAACCAGACACCGATGCTTTGCCAAAATGGAAGGCCAAATATGCCGGACCTTATATTCTCTCCGCAAAACTCGATGGTATAAGCGCCATGTATTCAACCGAAAATAAAAAGCGGAAATTGTATACTCGCGGCAATGGTTCGGTCGGGCAAGATATTAGTCATTTAATTCCTTATTTAAAACTTCCTTCCACCGATGATATTACGATTCGAGGTGAATTAATCATGAAAAAAAGCGTGTTTTCACAAAAATACGAAAATAATTTTTCTAACTCGAGAAATTTGGTAGCTGGAATCGTAGGTAAAAAGAAGATAGACCAAAAACGATTACAAGACATTGATTTTGTCGCATACGAAGTGATAAAACCCGTTTTAAAACCAAGCCAACAAATGAGTTTTTTAAAAGACCAACAAGTCATTACAGTGGTTAACGAAGAAAGACAAGACATAGACAACTCAACCCTATCTGAGGTTTTGATAGATTGGCGTGAAAATTACAAATATACAATTGACGGTGTTATTGTAACCAACGATCAAATATATAGTCGCACAAATAAAAATCCTGAATATGGATTTGCTTTTAAAATGGTTCTATCTGACCAAGTAGCCGAAGCAAAAGTAGTCAATGTGTTATGGTCACCAAGTAAAGATGGGTATTTAAAACCACGCATACAAATAGAACCAGTGGTTCTGGGAGGCGCGAAAATAGAATATGCTACTGCATTTAATGCAGCGTTTGTAGAGGATAACAAATTAGGTATTGGTGCAGTAGTCACGCTTGTACGCAGTGGTGATGTTATTCCTCATATAATGAATGTAGTGGAACCAGCAGAAAAAGCCAAGATGCCTGATGTAGCTTATAAATGGAATGACACACATGTTGATATCATTATGGAAGACGCAGAACAGGACGAAACCGTGCGTGAAAAGAATATTGTCGGGTTTTTCAAAGGACTCGAAGTGGATGGATTAGGTCCAGGTAATGCGCGAAAAATAATCAACGCAGGATATGAGTCTGTCCCCCAAATCATTGCCATGACTCAATCCGATTTTTTAAAGGTCGATGGTTTCAAACAAAAAATGGCTGAAAAAGTGTATACATCCATTCATAATAAAATCGATGGTGCATCACTCTCTACCTTGATGGCAGTATCCAATATATTTGGCAGAGGTTTCGGTAAAAGAAAAATCGATCCTATTTTAGAAAAATATCCAGACATCTTAGTTTCACCTGATACACAAGAGGAGAAAATAAGTATGATAAAGTCGATTCGTGGTATAGAAGAAAAAACGGCTGGGCGATTCGTAAACAATATACCCAAGTTTATGGAATTTGTCAAAGTAGCCAAATTGGAAAATAAATTAACTGAGAAACAGAAGTCAATCCCATCTGGTCAAGAGATTGATAACTCAAATCCAGTATATGATAAATCCATTATTATTACTGGTTTTAGAGACAAGTTATTCTCTGAAGAATTAAAGAAACTTGGAGCAAAAGAGGGGAGTGCTGTAAGTAAAAACACATTTGCATTGATTGTAAAAACGCTTGAGGACGACACATCAAAGGTGACAAAAGCAAAGAAACTGAATATACCCATTTACACGATCGGCCAATTTAAAGAAAAGTTCAATCTGTAAATAAGAAAGAACAAGAACAAAAAGCCGTCGGCAGACAAGAACAAGAACAAAAAGCCGTCGGCAGACAAGAACAAGAACAAAAAGCCGTCGGCAGACAAGAACAAGAACAAAAAGCCGTCGGCAGACAATGACAAGAACAAAAAGCCGTCGGCAGACAAGAACAAGAACAAAAAGCCGTCGGCAGACAATGACAAATAAAATAATTCATACATGTCCCTCTAATTACCTAATAATTATACCTACAAATTATAATTATTACAAATCCATCTAAAAAGAAATATTGGTATATATATATAATGTTTAGTTATAGTATTGTTAGTTTACTTTGTGTAGCATCTGCTACAATGGTGTCCGCTTTTAATGAAACAGACCATCATTGGCTCGATTTTCAAAAATTCGTAACTCGTTTCGACAAGTCTTATTCCAATTTAGTTGAATTGGAAAAGCGATTCGAGACATTCAAGGAGAACATGGAATTTATTCGTTTAGAAAATGGTAAGGATCATTCTTACCAATTAGGAGTCACTCATTTTGCCGATTTAACCGAGGATGAATTTTCCAGATTTAACGGTATTCGTACAACTGGTCCCTTTTCTACCGGTTGCGATAAGTTCGCATCTAATGGTGGTTCTGTTCCTGACAGTTATGATTGGAGGGACCATAATGCCGTGAATCCAGTCAAGAACCAAGGTCAATGTGGTTCATGTTGGTCATTCAGTGCTACAGGTGCCATGGAGGGCGCATGGGCCATTGCGAAAGGTTCTTTAGTGAGCCTTTCTGAGCAACAATTGGTCGATTGTTCCAAGTCTTATGGTAACCACGGATGTAATGGAGGTTTAATGGATGGAGCTTTTCAATATGCCAAGGATAATGGTATGTGTTTAGAGACAGCTTATCCTTATACTGCTGTTGGTGGTGATTGTCAAAAATGTGACACAGTAGTTCAAATCAGTGGATGTGTTGATGTTACCAAAAACAACCAAATCGCCTTGAAGGAGGCTGTTTCTAGAGGTCCGGTTTCCATTGCGATCGAGGCTGACAAGAAGGCATTTCAACTATACACAAGTGGTGTTCTTACAGGCGATGCATGTGGAACAAGCTTGGACCACGGTGTTTTAATTGTTGGATATGGTGAAGAGAGTGGAACTGCTTATTGGTTGGTAAAGAACAGTTGGGGACCTACATGGGGTGACCAAGGTTACATTAAGATTGAACGCAGCGATAGCACTAGTGATAAGGGTGTCTGTGGTATTGCCATGCAACCATCTTTCCCTATCGTTTAAACAATCAAATTGTGAAATAAAATCTGAAATTATATAATTAAAAATCTGAAATTATATAATTAAAAATCTGAAATTATATAATTAAAAATAAGATTAAATCATAACCAATATGGTAGCAATTATTTGCGTGTTTTTTTAGATTTCTTGCTAGATTTGCGATTTTTTTTACCCTTCTTTTTTGTTTGTTTGCGTGATTTTTTTGCTTTACGCATCGTATGTTTCTTACGATAAGATTTACCACCTTTTGTTTTTTTGCGTTTAAGTGAAGAATTTTCAGCTAGAACTTTAACTACAACATTGGGAATATTGCCAGTAGGATTTGCGCTTCCATGTGCGCTACCGGATGTACTAGCCAAATGAACTACTCTAGCTACCGAACCTGGATAAGGTATGTTTATCTTCCTGCTATAAGACATTATATATAGTTTATTTACATAAAAAAAAGAGCATGTGCCCTTTTTTTATTTTTATTTTTATTTTTATTTTCCTTACGCATACGATGAGTTGTACAATATTGATAAGATAATTACTTAACATTCACCTTCTTCTAAATTAGGGTCCCGGCGGCTACGATCGACCGTTACGGTACGCTTCATAGATGGTTTTTGTAAATAGCCATATTCAGAACTGGGTGAGACATTGTCTAAATCAATACGCTTTTTAGGGCCGCGTCTTTGAACAGATCTCTTACTATTACCGTAGAGGACTTGTGGTGGAACCATTTTTTGATAAACCGTAGGTGGAGCAACTGGTTCAGGATTGTGTGCATATCCCCATTGCCACATTGGACCATTTGGAGTCATGACCCAAAATGGAGTCATTTGTGGGACAATTTCTGGAGAATGTACATTTGGGGTGAAGTTGTTTTCAATACTGATTGTATTGTCATGTTCCATTACTTGACTAGGTGTTCTATCTTTTTGTTCAAACGGAAGAACTAGCCAAAACCATGGGGCTTCGTACACCATTTTTGCAGTTGTATCTGGATTGGCTACATCCTGACGAAATGACTCCGACTCTGGTGTATCGTAAAGTGTTTCGAAATGAACAAACGCCATATTGTAATATTGTGTAGAATCACCCTTTTGATTCTTTCGGGAAACGAGATCGACTGAACTTACTTTACCAATACCATGTTGGTGAAAGATTTCGATAATGCGTGTATCTCTGATGTTAGAGAATACACGAGGAATGAATACTGAATAAGAACTCATGCTTGCTTGAACTTGGATTTAAACTTGGAGATTTGCTTTTTAGCGAATTGACTAAAGGATACATACTCAATGACGAGTGAATTTAATTCAATTTTTTTTAGCAAAAAAAACAAAAATCAAATTTATCCATATATATCCGTTTACAGATTCGATTGTTTTATTTGTTTATTCGATTCGGTTATTTTACTTAATTATCCAATTTGATATTCCACAATAGTTTTGAAGCATTCATTAAATTCGACGAATAATTTGTTCTTTATTCGAATACATCGCTGATCGAAGGAAATATTGCTACAAAGAAGTTTATTCAAATTATTTGTAAAGGTAGTTTGAAATTCGTCTTGGTCCAATTTGTCTATATTTGCTACACGATACTGATTAAAGGCTGCAAATATTTTCACATTTAATTCATCAATCATCTTGGAAAAGTCATCAAGTGCTAGCATTTGCCAAGTTCCATCACGACATACATAGATTGTGTTCTTTTTTTGCTGAAAACATTTCATACCGGTTTTTTGTGTTTGTTCTTGCTTCATTTGGAAATGATTTTTTATGATTTCAAACATACCATCAATCAAGCCTTTTTCAAAAATGATATCAAGTTGACATTGGTCAATACAAATGGATTGAAACATCTCCTCAATAAAGTCAAGGTTTTTATCCGGCTCTGAATTTTCATTGAGCCATGAAATGACATCTAATTTTTTATTCTTGACATTGATTTGTCTTTTAAGCGATTCTAATTCGCTTTGAACCTGATTGTATTTTTCAGTAATGGTTTGAATCATCTCGTATAATTGTCGATTCGATGGTCCATTATTGTGACCACCACCGACTCCACCGAGTCCACATAATTCCCGTTCAGTTCGTTCACATCGAAGAATATGTTTTTCATAGCATCCTTTTTTTTTGAAAATTTTATAGCAACATGGGCAATTAATGATATGTTTAGTAGTCATGGTTAAATACTTTATAATTCAAAGAACACAACATCATCAATTTTATTAGAATTATAATTTATATTTGTAATATATAATTATGGTAAATTATTTAAATGATTGTAGTTGTAATACAGGAATAATATATGGTGTAGCACAGTGTCGTGCTTGTGGATCAGCTGGGTGTGCAGAATGTCAAGTAGAAATAACACAAAAGAGAATATGGAATAGTGTTCGTGTTGCAGCATCAGAATATGTCATGAATCTTGGTGCGTTAACCGTATACCAAAAACCATCTACTATACCTATGTTTAATAATGTGAATTGGAATCAGATGAGTGATCGCGCATTACCAGCTAATTCATTGATACAAAATATTCAGCGTGTTCCATCACATGGAAATTCTACAAAAAGTTCCATTACAAGACATCGTCCAGGTTCTCTAGCACCTGGAGGAAAAGGAGTGGACATTAAACACGGTAATTATGCTAGGTATTTAGCTCGTTTAAAAGGAAAGGGTCCCCTAAGAACACAAAAACCTACATTGATTCAACCAATAGTTGGTAACAAAACGAGAAATTTTGGTATAGTTGGTTCTTCTAACAAAGCCGGTTCTTGTATGTGTCTGTTTCCTAAGAATTAGATTTTTCTATAAAGTTATAGTATATCGTATATGAAAACAAATACAAAAAAACAATCGGGCAAATCCCATTCAAAATCCCACTTGCGTAAAACGCGCAAAAATCGTAAACCGCACACACTTTCTACCAAAAAGCAGGTTATTACAAAGCTTCTACAAATGCTTATTACTGTGAAATTATATCATTGGAATACTATGACTTATTCTGTTCATAAAGCAACAGACGAATTATATGGAGAATTAAATACATTAATGGATCAATTTGTTGAGGTCCTTTTAGGCAAGCATGATAATGTAAGTGAAAAGAAAAAGCACGATATCTTAAATATAAATACACTTCATGTAAAGAATTACAAGGATAACGGTCTGTTTAAAAAGTCGGTAGAAGATTTCAAAACTTATTTGATTGGATTAAATACCATGTTTAGTCGGAGTAAAAATAGTGATTTAATGAACATTAGAGACGAAATATTAGCGCTATTAAATAAGATTTCGTATCTATTAACATTTAAATAGGATTTATTTGAAATAAATACAATATCATAATAGAGCAATTCGCATAACTAACATAAATGATTGTAGTATTATAATATATATTCGTATATTATAATCCGTAAATGAAACCATTCACAATGGGAATGTTAATGACATCAACTCATACGATGAATAAGAGACCATCTGTACGACAAACGATTCAACCAGGGTACAACCAAGGGTTGATAGCCAAGACAGATATAGATAGTGTACATAATGTGCAAAGAGTAAGAACCAGGTCAAGTATGTCAAGTATGTCAATGAATAACCGTTATTCTATGAGTAGTCTGTATAATGCACCACGAGGTTCAGGTGGTGGATGAGGCAGGCGTTAGTGATTAACAAAATATATTTTATGGAAAATAATTAGGTAGATTTGCCTAGAATGACAGTTTTCGAGGAAATCATATATGATTCATATTTTGATATACCAAAAAAGCTCGACAGAAATTGTTTGAAATAATATTAAAAACAACGCATAATAATTACATATATAATGGCAAACAATAGAGTAGATCAAATGATATCGGTTCAACAAGAGGGTTTGGAACTATTCAAAAAGAAAAACACTGATTATGGAGATGCATTTGCCGAATATGGTCCGATAGGAGTATTGATGAGAATGGGTGATAAAATAAAGAGACTACAAAGTATTGAAAAGAACCAAATAACCATGGTGAATGATGAACAAATAAGAGACACACTAATCGATTTACATAACTATGCTGCCATGGCTATCATGTTATTAGACGAAAAACAAGAGAATTAACATAACTATACTTATGTACAAATAATATATTTACATAAATATAGTTCGGTGAAAATGACAGAAGGATTGGATTATATGATTAAAATAATAATGGTCGGTGATTCACGTGTAGGAAAGACATCATATTTTAATCGATTACAAAAAAAAGCGGATTACTTACACGCAACGACTATTGGTGTAGACTATTGTAGCATTAAGAAACATTATGGTGAAAAGTATGTGAAAATAAATATGTGGGATACGGCCGGACAAGAGAGATTCAATACGATAATAACCACTTATTTTAAAGAAATTGGTGGAATTATACTGATGTTTAATGTGAGCGAACCTCTAAGTATAGATAATTTAAAAAAATGGCTCAAATATGTTAATAATTATACTTATTGTGAGCATGATTACGAACATCCTATTTTATTATTGGGAAATAAACTAGATAGGGTAAACAAATCGGACAATACATACAAAATGGACAAAACAGAATTAAACCAGTTTATTCAAGAGCATAATATTACCTACAAGGAGATTTCATGTAAAAATGATACAAATGAGTATTTAGAAGAAGTATTTGATACATTTATTGGTTTGATCATAAAGAAACAGTTAGAAACGGAAGATGTATGTAAAGGAGTAAAACAGAAAGATGAAATTGCTCGATTATCACAATACAAAAAATTAGGCACCAATAGTAGTACCAATAGTACCAACAGTACCAATAATACTGATGGAAATGAAACAGGCTTGTCAGACTGTTGTATAATTGTATAATTGTATAATTGTATAAAAATAGGAACTGGATTATATGTTAGTTAGTTATTTAACATATAATTCTATTTAAAAAAAACATTGTGAAATTATATATATGGATGGTCTTAATACAAATATAAAGGACTACAGTGATAAAGAATTGGAAGAAATGTTCGATTTGGTATATCCATACCGGGTTGAAGATATTGTCGAAAAAAAAGAGAATTTATTCAAAAAAATAAAAGGAGACAATACCATCACAGGAGATACAAAAAACAACATTACTACTTTTTTGGATACTGTTTCTCATAAATTAGTAAATATTATTACAAAGGGAATCGAAGAATCACATGATAAACCAATGGATTCGTTTAATCAACAGCATAACAAGGTGCAAGAAGTAGGAAACCATTTCATTATAAGCAATGAGAAACGGCGTATAGAAGCGTTTAAAGCCAGTAGTAAAGATGGTTTGAATATTGGAAATGACGGTGGTGCACCACCAGGAACTTTGAATCCGATTCAGTACACAACAATAAAAAGAGCGGTTAATATTGATTCTCGTTTTCGCCCAGATTATTATAAAACATCTTCCAGCGATCAACGATTAACACTACCATACAAATTCGAAAATGTCATTAACATGCGTCTAGCATCACTCGAATTGCCATTAACCTATTATACAATTAGTGAGTCTTATGGAAACAATACATTCAATGTTGAGTGGGCACCAGATACAAGCGGTATTTATCAAAACGCGGTTCAAATTAAAATACCAGATGGTAATTATAGTACAGTTTATACAGATAGATTAGATATGTCATCAATTGAAGCGATAATCAATGCGCAATTACAAAACCCAAATCAAAAAAAATTACCAATATATCCAGGAGGGCCTATTTCACCAAACACAATTATTTCCGATGCCTCATTCAATTTACGATTTACAGTGGATTCAAATAGTGGCAGAAGTATCTTCGCAGTGGATGTATCAGATATATCAGCCAGCGATCTATCTGGAATAGTACAAAGTGGATACAATTCATTTCGCATTATTATGGGCGTTGGAACAGATGGTAGTACCGATGTTACAGAACCATTGCCCTTTTTCTTAGGATGGAATCTAGGATATCGCTTAAATGTATACGAGAGTGGACCTGGTAAAGTTATTAGTCCTGACAATATAATGTTACCCCCAGCCATTGTCTCGGAAGGAATATGCTATATAAAGGGACCACAATACATGTTTGTAGCAGTAGACGATTACAATAACAATGTGAACAATTATTATGTATCTGCCTATGCGGATTCTATAAACAGTAAAAATATTTTGGCCAGAATCAATTTATCCTCGGTATTGCAATCAAATGGAATTTATCAAACAGGCGAGGATGATGGGTTTTCCACACAAGTAAATCGAAGTCGTAATTATTTCGGACCAGTGAATATTGAACGATTGCGTATTACATTATACGACGAATATGGACGCATTATTAATTTAAATAATATGGATTGGTCCTGTGCACTCATGTTTGAATGTATGTATTCTTCTTAATTATCATGTTATTAGTGACAATATATATATATGAAACCTATTTAAAAGTTTTACCACCTATTATGTATACAATGAGTGGTGCTGCATTAAATATCCCATCTGATCGTGAAGTTAGACAAAATAGTAGAGAACAACGGAAACATACAGTACAACAAAAAATGGACCGCGAAATCAGATTGAACAGAAGAAATGAAATGAGAACTACTGTTACTTCAGAAGTGGCTAATGAAATGAATTCAATGACTAGACGGAACATAACAACACGAACTGGTAGGAAGGCTACTTCATATTTTTAATTTTACACCCTCAGTAAATTAAATTATAAAACAGTTATCTAGACAATTTACATTGACAGTTTATTTTTATAAAGAAAAATCAAATTCTTTATAAAAAATTGAAGTTCAAATACTTATACATGAGTAGTTAACCTATTCTTGATTAATTTCATAAGACTTTTTGAAAATGTCCAACTATTCTATTTATATTCCCCGTGTGTTTAATAACATTTCCAACCAAAAAATTATCAATGCATTTGAGAAGTATGAACTAGGAACAATCTCATCTATCGATGTAAAACGCAAGACTGGCCTAGATGGTAGTTGCTATAAAGTAGTATTTGTCCACTTTTCGCATTGGAATGAGGATAACAGTAGCGCAATAAACTTAAGAGAGCGTATAGAAAACCCAGAGAAGGAGGCAAGATTAATGTATGACGATCCATGGTATTGGATATTGCTTCCCAATACTTCTGTCTGGCAAGAGGTAACCGAAAATATATATCAGCCACAAATGTCACTACAAGCATGTTATGACAGAATATCTAACATGGAAGATGAATTAACAAAAATTTACGGAGAACTACATAGGAAGAGTTACATTCCAATAAACTATAGTGATTGTATGGAAAATAATGATATTGAATCATGTAGTCCAAGTTCTAGTTCAGTAGCACCATCAAATATGTCACCAATGACAATTGATGAACTAATGGTAGATGTAGAACAATCTCACGATGATGGTCAATTACACAAGCCTCCAACTCCTACACTAAATAATAATTTATCTCGAATGTCATGTGAATATGACTACGAATATGATATAGAGTCTGGATGTTCATTAGTCGATTATGAAAGTGTTTCGTCTATTGAGAATAAACGATGGATGACAGCCCACTTTTGTGGAAATGATTGAATTCGTACAAATTACAAAACATACAAATTACAAAACATACAAATTACAAAACATACAAATTACAAAACATACAAATTACAAAACATACAAATTACAAAAAATTATCCTAGTAAAAATTAAAATGTCATCCTATAGTAAATACACTATGGGTGGAGGTTTATTACCAGTGGCCATAAAAAATAATAAACCATATTTTTTATTTGGTTTAGAAAACGAGTTAGATGATACGCCTGGGTGGGCTGATTTTGGTGGAGGACATGAAGCAGGTGAGACCACATTAGATACAGCAATTCGTGAAGGTGGCGAAGAAATTAATGGATTCCTAGGGACTGGTGACAGATTAAGAACACGCGTAAAACAAAACAAGGTTGCAACCGTTGCTTACAAAACATATTCCACCTATATTTTTAAAATGGACTATGATGAAAAGTTACCAGTCTACTATAAAAACAATTACGAATTCTTTTCGCGTTATTTACCTCATGTGAAACATAAAAAAGACAACGGACTGTTAGAAAAGGCAAAAATCAGATGGTTTTCATTTGAAGATCTAAAGAGAGAAAAGTCATCGTTCCGTAGTTTTTATCAAAATATTGTGGAGTTGATTCTTAAACAAGAAAAAATGATAACAGATAAGATGAGACAATCAAAGAAAACTAAAATTAGAAAAAATAAAATGGAAACCAAATCTAAAAAAATACATCATGGTCATAAAAAACAAAAGACAATGAAAAATAATAAATAACGAAACGAATGAATGAAATATATATGTCCATTATATATATATGTCATTGTATGTCGACGTGGATACACCAGTATCAACGGATACGAAAAAATTTATGGATTATCTTAAAATATCTGATATCGGCTACTTCAATAGAGGAGCGTATGGAATCGGATATAAAGTCAATATAAAGGATTTGACAAAGTCGAAATACAATGTATTATCATTGAACAATACAGAAGAATCGATAAAGTGTGGCCAATTGTTTGTGAAATTGGTACCAATATTTGACAATGATTCCGACAATGATTCCGACAATGAAACACATGATCTTATAAGGAATATATTAGATATGGGTGCTACTCCTAGTAAGGATTTTTTAAATGAGATAAGAATTCAAACTGATATTTATAAAAAAACCAATGAAAATTTAGAAGCGGTTTGCCCACCTATTGTTTATTCAAATATAGTAAATAATACTGGAACATCAAGTCGTGCTGTAAATTTATTATCTGTAATGATAAAGCAAATGCCGAATGACGAAAACGATGGGTTTTTAAAGCGAATGGAGGGACTATATAAAGAAAATAAAGATATAAAATTAGGTGTAATTGCCATGTCATTTGCGAAAAATTATGATACCTTGCGAAATGTACTTCGCAATACAAATAATATGGGAAGAAAAGCTCTGTATAAATATTTAGCTGTTTATGAGTTACTAAGATTATACGACATTGGATACATGCATGGTGATTATCATACACAAAATATATTGATTAATACAAATTATAAATATAGTAATCTAGATGATAATAGTTTTTTGGGGCGCGCTTTAATAATAGACTACGGATTAGCATTTAAGAATAAACATAAAACCGATGATATATCGGTTACGCCTTCAGTAAAGTTACATATAATGGCACAGGAAAAACACCCCCAAACGAGACAAAATGCGTATAGTTGGGATAGTTATAAATGGTTAATTGATTTTGTAAAAACTGAACCTGGTTTGAATAATAATTATGAGGTAATAAAAAATTCTATAACAAATTTTCAAGATCAAATGATAGTGAAAATAAATGAAAATTACCCTGGAATAATAACACAAATCCGTGATATTAATAAAAGCAAATATAGAGGAAGTGTAATAAAAGGCGGGAGAGCATTATACGATACTCAACCTCAACCACAACGACTTTTAAAGATAAACAATGTAGTTGCTCCAAGTAAGATGACCACAAAAACAACGGATAAAAAGCAAAAAGACTCTTTACTTTTCAAGGTAAATAAGGATACAATGCCAATAATATCAACTCCTGAATTTCAAGAACTATTTAATCCATCGAATTTAAACATGACTGATATTGTAATTAATTATGAAAACACATTACGGGATGGAATATTAATATTGTCAAATGACAAAAACACAGTTGGTAAAGGAACAAATACAAATACTACGACAGGTGGAAAAAATAAAAAGAGATCTATTCGAAAAACTAAAAAGAGTCGTAGAAAAGTACGAAAACAAGGTTTATACAAAAGAACGAAAATAACCAAAAAGAGACAATCGCGAAAGAATAAGAAATAAATAATTTAAGTTAATATTAATGTCGTTATTAAATGTTAATATTAACACAAATTTAGTAGAACAATATCCAGAGTACATAACTTATGATTCGAAACTAAAGGATAAATATGGTGAAGTGAATACTCCCTATACATTTATTGGTGAAATGATATCTACGATACCACTGGAATATGGATACAATAAAGATATGAAATGGTTAGATGCGGGAGCAGGGCATGGAAATTTCAGCTTTTGTTTATTCTTGATTTTATTAAAATCGCTAGAAAAAGTTATCCCAGATCCAACAGAACGAAAGCAACATATCATACAAAACATGATTTATATGGTAGAAGTAAATGAAGATAGTGTATCACACCTACGAGAGAAATTCGGACCCAATGCCAATATATTTCATCAGGATTATCTTACATGGAATACCGATTTGAAATTCGATGTTATCATTGGTAACCCGCCTTATAATTGTGATGGGGTGAAAAAGGTGCCTACAAAAATATATACAAATAAAAAAGAAGACGGCAGAACGATTTGGCCCGAATTCATAAAAAAAAACATTTCTCTCTTGAAGGATGATGGAATAATGAATGTAGTGATACCTTCTATATGGATGAAACCAGATAAGGCAGGTATGTATGATTTATTATTGAAATATCAAATAGAAAAATTACACGCATACCATTCAACCGCAGTTATGAAAATATTCAACTATCAAGTACAAACACCATTATGTCAGTTTTTACTTACAAAGAGAGAAAATCAAGGAAAAATACAATTATATGATCAACAAAAAAAGACATATGTCGATTTCCCCTTACAAACAAACATACCCATCCCATTGTGTTTTGCATCAATTGTGAATAAATTCTTGAAAATGGTACATCAATATGGTTCGCTCAAGGTCATTAAAACAAATATGCCACCAATCAATACAAAAATAAGCGCTACTCCGTATCAAGGACCAGATCAAGGACCAGATCAAGGACCAGATCAAGAATCAAAATATCCATTTAAAAATATAAAAACGACTACTTTAAGCAAAGACAAAATTCCATCTATTCAGATTAATTACAGTGAAATGCCACTTGCTCATCATGGCGAGACAAAAATAGTAATGGCGCACAAAATGTATGGATTTCCATACTTGGATAAAGAAGGTACATATGGTATATCGTCGAGAGATAATTACATAATAAATAACAGGCCAATGAATGAACTATATTTATTAAATGAATTTCTCTCTACGACTCTTATTTTATTTCTATTTGATACCACAAGATATAGAATGCGTTATTTGGAAAAGTATGTTTTTGAGTATATTCCTGATTTCTCGAAAATACCAGAAGCGTTTGATATGTTTGATACAGGTAATATTGATATATATAAATTAATGGGAATAGACGAACAAGAGAAACAATATATAGAAGGGTATCACAAGACCAAATACAAACGATGTATTGGACCTGGACCAACCATGTAATTATCAAGTTAAAATTCCACTTAAAAAAGAGCACTAAAAAAAAGGCACCGGCACGCGCCAGCGTCCATTGCCAAATAAAATAGTCACATAATAGTTTAAGAACATATGACAGATTATTTTGATATTGAATATAGGAAAAAATGTCGGAAGAGGCTAGTAGAATATTTATATGACCTGTTAATTCGCACTAATATTCCTCACCCGATATTGGCATTCGTACTTAAATCCTGTCATTTTTTAATATCTTATATCATCGCATTATTGGTCATATTTGCGCCATTGCCTATCGGTATCATATTTACTGGTCTCTCTCTCATCACATTTGGCTTGTTTTTTTATTTCAAAGGTTGTTTCGTTTCCCAATTGGAATATAAATTAAATGGTAAAGATTTTATCAATATTGTCGATCCCTATTTAGCTATTGTTGGATGGGATATAACCGATGAAAATAGATATACAATAACCATGTATGTCGTATATCTTTATTTTGCAATACTATTTTCTATTCTATACTGGCGCATGAATCGATAGAAATCGATAGAAATCGATAGAAATCGATAGAAAATGGTAGGAAATATGTATAGAAATTTATTAAAAAATTGATACCATGAAATTAGATACTAGAATAGGTAACCTAGATAACTACATCAATTAACAAATCAATTAACAAATCAATTAACAAATCAATTAACAATTAAATTAACAAATCAATCCTTAGATGAAGAACAAAACTATTGCTACCACTAGATTTAACAACGAAACATATTGTCAAAATATTAATTATAAACAAAAACTTAAGTCCACTGAATATGAATGCATTTATGGTACTCCCATGAAAATAAAAGAAAAGATTCCATTACATAGTTATGTATATGTAATAGAAATGAACAATGATAAAAATAAGATTGAAGGAATTGGATTAATCAAGAACGAGAGAAAACTTGACAAAAATTACCGAATATATAAAAATATGGATTATAATCGATATGTTTATACAGGTGAAAAGTATTTGCCGATAACCCAACTCACTGACGAATACTATCAAAAAGTTGTTACTGTAATGGAACGCCTCCTCTTTAAAGGCGACCGCCACTGTAAGCGAGGCCAAGGAATTACTCAATTACCTCAGTGGATATTACAGAACAAATCAGGATTCGATTTTGTGAAATGCTTTGATGATATGTTTAATAATATGAATGTGAATGTGAATATGAATGTAAATACAAATACAACTAAACAACCACGATTAACCATGAAAGCAAATTAATAATTAAAGTTATTTAATTTATATATACATAGTATTTATTATGACCGATTCGAATTCTATGGACTTAAATGTACAAAATTATAGTGAAGACGATTTATTAGCATTATTGAATTTATCGAGTGCAAATACCAATGATATAGACAATTTAACTTACAACGATATTGTGAAAGCATCGAATCCACTTATCAATCGTTTTACGAGCGAAGACAATTATGATTTAGCTAATTTTTTTCAGCAAGTTCAAAATAAATTATTAAGTGATATTGATGGTGATGACAGTAATACTGGCTATGGATTACAAGGTGATGAAGGAGATGTTGACGGCGATGATGGTGATGATGATGATGATAATGATACATATGGATTTCAAGATGATGATATGAATACGGCTAATGACTCAGATGTAGATTTATTGGATGAACCGAATAACCAATTAGGCAATCTGTATCAGAATGAATATCCGACACAGGAACATACGGATTCAACACAATATGACAAAACAACCGAACGCAAACAACAAGTGAATATTTTTGAACAAGATGGAAAATTTGTCATGAATAAGAATCAATTAGGTGTCAACAATACTTATAATTTGCCAGTCGCTCAAGGGCAATTGAACCCAACACTCAAGAATACAACAAGTCGTATCATCAATATTGATAGTAATTATCGAGATAATATCATACCCTATACCTCCGATCCAGATGGACCCTCTTCAGCGACGAATTTTACCTTGGATTTAAGTGACCCGATTTTTAATGCGCTTAGCATCAATCTTACCTCTTATAACATTCCCAATACCATGTATCTGATTGATAGTTATCAAGGCAACAATTGTTTTTTCGTGGATAGTTCAATGGTGGAAATACCGAATGGGAATTATAGTGTTAGTGAACTGATTACTGAAATAAGTAACAATCTTGTTTTCTCCTCTATACCAATGAATATTTCTAATAATCCAAATACGGGAAAAACGACGATTACGAATATGGATATGTCCGGACACACAATAACCTTTTATGATCCATCTGGAATACTCGTATGTGATACGAGCTGTGGAAACAGTCGAACAACAAGCAAATTCAATAATAATCTAGGGTGGATTCTTGGATTTCGTGGAAATATAAATATACCGCAAGGTGAATCTCTTTATGGACAGTTGGTGTATACATTAGATGCTAGTGGAAACATTAACGATAAAATTATATCGGAATCGATTATTGATACTTATGGGTCGAAATATTTACTACTAGTAGTAGACGATTTTAATCAGAATCATTTGAATAAAGGGCTGGTTGGAATTACACCGACTCAGAAGAATGCAGAAATTCCGTCTTATTGGAATGCTGATTTAGCATGTAATACAACGATGATTGATAATCCTCCTAAAAAAACAGCCAGTTATACACAAAACGCACCTAGACGATTGACCCAGGCTCAATTGTATACATTGAATCAAACTACACAAGCCCGTGCGAAAACCAACAAGACCTTTTTAACTTCTCCTACAACGACCGATGTATTGGCACTCATTCCATTACGAAAACATCGCATCGCCTTTGGAGACCCGATAATAGATGATTTCAATCTAGATGATGCAGAACGCGTCTATTTTGGTCCAGTTGATTTGGAGCGAATGCGTGTTCGACTTGTGGACGACAAAGGAAACACGGTGAACCTCAATGGAAGCAATTGGTCATTTACACTGACCGCAACATCATTGTATCAGTATTAAGCCGGATCGTCTGTTCTGGTAATTGGGTCCATTCTAAAATTCCAGCTATTACCATTAGTCCATTTAAAAAATCTATTATACCCACTCGCATATATCAACGATGCGTCGGCAACTGGACTCGGACCAGAATAAGCATATAGCAATCTATATATATTTAGCCGTACTCCTAGATAGTCTATATTACGACCATAATTCCAATTTTGACAAAGAACTAATGAACTTGATGACTCCCCCCAGTAATACGAGTAAAACCAAAAAGCTTTAATATTTGTATTATTCCAATTGGACTGGAATGCACCTCTACCTACATATTTACAATATCTCCACATTATTATAGCAGAATTCGTGGGAGACATAATATTATTACAATTAAAAAATGCATACTCTTCTATTCTTTGTAAAGGAACGGAAAATTTCAAAGTTGTTAATTGACTACACTCGGAGAACGCATATTTATCAATAATAGTAACAGAAGTATTGGACATATTAATACTGGTTACACCTGAACCTGCAAACGCATATTCTCCTATAGTGCCTGTAAGTGAGTTTGGTAAAGTAATCGTGGATAAAGATGTACAATAGGAGAATGCATATCTATTAATAGTGGTAACAGAAGTATTGGACATATTAATACTGGTTAGACCTGATCTTACAAACGCAGATTCTCCTATAATACCTGTAAGTGAGTCTGGTAAAGTAATCGTGGATAAAGATGTACAATAGGAGAACGCAGACTTATTGATTGTTGTCAGACTACTTGGTAAAGTAATCGTGGTTAAAGATGTACAATTGGAGAACGCATTTATTGGTATGGTGGTAATAGAAGTACCGGACATATTAATATTGGTTACACCTGAACCTGTAAACACATACTGGTTCATTGTTGTCAGACCACTTGGTAAAGTGATTATTTTCAGACCAATTGGTAAAGTAATCGTGGATAAAGATGTACACTCATTGAACGCATTTGGTGGTATGGTGGTAACAGAAGTATTGGACATATTAATACTGGTTAGACCTGATTTTGCAAACGCATATTCTCCTATGGCGCCTGTAAGTGAGTTTGGTAAAGTAATGTTGGATAAAGATGTACAACCATTGAACGCATACTTATTGATTGTTTCCAGACCACTTGGTAAAGTAATGCTGGATAGGCCTGAACTTGCAAACGCACTTTCTCCTATGGTGGTAACAGAAGTATTGGACATATTAATACTTGTTACACCTGAATTGGCAAACGCGTGTGTTCCTATGGTGCCTGTAAGTGAGTTTGGTAAATCAATGTTGGATAAAGATGTACAACCATTGAACGCATAATTATTGATTGTTTTCAGACCACTTGGTAAATCAATGTTGGATAAAGATGTACAACCATTGAACGCATATGTTCCTATGGTAGTAATTGAATCAGGTAAAAAAACCTTAGACAATGTTTTCGCATTCTCGAATGCATCAATTCCAATAGTAGTATAAACTTGGACAACTGCAACTGTAGCGCCATCTAAAACATTCACTGCTCCAGCTAAAGTATCATCGCCTGCATAAAATCTTGTCTTATGAATAGTGACTGATGAATTTCCAGTGCCGAAAAAATCCAATGTACTATTAAATGATAAACTAGCACCGGCTTCAGTCAAATCATCTAGTGTGAGTTGACTCATATATACATTTGATAAGTTAGTACAGCCTTTGAATGCGTCGGCTCCTATAGTACTAACTGAACTAGGGATAAAAATTTCCGTTAATCCAGAACAATTTTGAAAAGATTCGCCACTAATACCCGTAATTCGATTTCCAATGGTTACAGATGTTATATCAGATATAGAGTAACTATTTAACATACTATTAATATCGTCTTTAGTAAGGTTTCCAGAAATATTGGAGTTGTTTATATCAAATACAGTGCCATTATTAACTCCTTGAATACGGATAGGTGTTATAATAGTATCGTCAATAATTTGCACATTATCCTTACCAAAAAAAATGTTCGTACCAAAAATCAGACCTGCGCCAGTATTCGTATTCAATTCACTTAATGTTCCGGCACTCATATATACTTTTTCTAACCCAGACCCCACAAATGCATTCGAACTAATATCTTCTATACCTAGAGGCAAATAAAGTTTTTTTAAAGAGGTACATCCATTATATGCACTCTCTCCTATATGAGTGTGTTTTGACTCTACATCAAATATTACATGTTCCAAGTTATAACAATCGCAGAATGCATTTTTATCAATCCTTACAACCGATTGCGATATATTAATAGATTCTAATGTTGATTCTCGAAATGCGGATTCTTCAATAGTCTCGACATTTTGAGGAACATTAAATTCAGTGATATAAGATTGGTAAAATATTTGGTTGCTAATACTAGTAATAGGAGAATCATTTTCAAAAATGACTGATAAGCCAGTACCAATAATATTATTTTTACTGAACGCTTTATAACCAATATCCGTAACTGAATTCGGTATATTTATTGTATTACCAGACCCCATACCATTGAATTGATTTGTTATCTGAGTAAAATTTGAACTAGGTTCAAACAAAATAGTACAATTATTAATGGCTTCGAATACACTTTGTCCAATCGTTTCAACTGATTTGGGTATAGTAATAGTAGATAAAGAGGTACAATTTTGGAAAGCGGATGCTCCAATTAAATTGAGGGATGAATCTTTTTCAAATGTAACCTGTTCCAAGATAGAACAATATTGAAAAACCATTAGTCCAATAGTTTCGACTAATTTGGGTATAGCAATACTCGATAAAGAGGTACAATTGTAGAACGCATACTCATTGATTGTTGTCAGACTACTTGGTAAAGTAATAGCTGATAAAGAGGTACAATTTTGGAAAGCGGATGCTCCAATTAAATTGAGTGATGAATCTTCTTCAAATGTAACTTTCGATAAATCAGAACAATCTTGAAAGGCACTTTGTCCAATAGTTTCGACTAATTTGGGTATAGCAATATCCTTTAATAAACTACATGACCTGAACGTATTATCTTCAATACTAGTAAGATTTGAACTAGTGTCAAATGTAACTTTCGATAAACCAGAACAATATCGAAAGGCACTTTGTCCAATCGTTTCAACTGATTTGGGTATAACAATATCGGATAAATAGGTACATTTTTGGAAAGCGGATGCTCCAATTAAATTGAGCGATGAATCTGCTTCAAATGTAACCGATAATAAACCCGAACAATCTTGAAAGGCATAATTACCCATAATTGTTAGTGATTTTGGTATTGTAATACTAGGTAAAGAGGTACAATTCTGGAAAGCGGATGCTCCAATTAAATTGAGTGATGAATCTGCTTCAAATGTAACCGTTGATAAACCCGAACAATCTTGAAATGCATAATTACCCAGGATTGTTAGTGATTTGGGTATAGTAATACTAGGTAAAGAGGTACAATTCTGGAAAGCCGATATTTCAATAACTTGGAGCGACGAATCTGCTTCAAATGTTACAGTTGATAAATTAGAACAATCATAAAAAGCCTGGTTTCCGACTGTTGTCACTGTCTTTGGAATATTAACTCTAGTTAATTCGGGTAAACCTGAGAATGCTTGTTCAGCAATAGATGTAACAGCCTGAGCCATTGTAACTGCTTTTATTTGATTTGCGTATATATCAGTATCATATGAGGTTTTTCCAAGTATGTCATCGACATAAATATCATATATTTTTGAATTGTCTAATGCGTCCATGTAAAATTTAGTGTTGTACAAAATTAGTCCACTGATATCGACCATATAGGCCCTAAATGGTGATAATTGAGGAGCATTCGCGCTAATATCGATTTTGGTAAAATTCGTATTACGATTGAGTGATACATCATCTTGTAAAGGTAGACCGGATATATCATATATACTAGTGTTCAATCTAGCGAAAGTGAGATCCCAGTTAGAAAGTACGGTTGGCCAATCAGTGTCGCTTCCGGTCGCTAGTAAATATTTGCCTTTAGCTTTAACCATAATAATATATACCGATATATATTATTATCTGTTTCTACCCTTATTGCTAACTTTATTTACTTTTCTATTCAATCAATTATTATTGATTCTGGATTATATATATTAACAGTCGCACCAAAGAACGAATAATTATTTAATCCAAATACATACAATACATTGTGGGGTTGTTGTCCATCTGGTCCAACTGGTGGACTAATACTATAGTTATACCACGTAGGTAGTCCTAAGTGGCCGGAAGTGGATTCCGGCATATAAACAGTATTTAAGTTCGAATCCACGAATGCATCTGAGCCAATGGTGATAACACTATTAGGAATGGTAACGGATGTCAAATTTGTCGCCTGGGAGAACGCAGCATTTCCAATGGTGGTTACATTTGTACCAACCATGACCGAAATTATGTCATTCAAACTAATATCATTACTGTAAGACGAGTCTGAAAGAGAACCACTAATATCTATAACTTTGAAATTGTTGTTTTTTAATGTAAATAATGTCTACGGTGGACCATGGACAGATTGAAATGTGGCTTCCAAAATGTCTATATCATTTGGACTCAAGTCTTGAGTATAATAAGCAGTAATATCTTGACTTTTTGGGGGGAAAGTATTCGAGGATATATCTGGTGGAATCATATCACCAGTAAATGTAACATGTGATAAATTAGAACAGCCTATAAAAGCATCTTCTCCAATGCTGGTAACACTAGCTGGTATGATAATGGATGTCAAACTTGACAGTTGGAACGCCTGTTCTCCTATGCTGGTAAGTTGAGAACCTGCCTCAAAGGTAACACCCGATAAATTAGAACATTCAAAGAACGCATTACTGCCAATTTCAGTTACCGTCTTGGGAATATTGGCCCGTTTTAATTCGGGTAAAGCGTAGAATGCTCGTTCAGCAATAGATGTAACAGCCTGGGCCATTGTAACTGCTTTTATTTGATTTGCGCATATATCAGTATCATAGGAGGTTTTTCCAAGTATGTCATCGACATAAATATCATGTATCTTGCCTGAAGCATCTTCTGTCATGTAAAACTTGGTATAATCGTCTATTAGTCCACTGATATCGACCATATAGGCCCTAAATGGTCGTAAAGAAGGAGAATTCGCGCTAATATCGATTTTGGTAAAATTCGTATTACGATTGAGTGATACATCATCTTGTAAAGGTAGACCGGATATATCATGAATAGAATCGGCTAATAGTGAGAAAGTAAAATCCCAATCAGAAAGTACGGTTGTCCAATCTGTGTCACTACCAGTTGCTAACAAATAGGTGCCTTCAGCTTTAACCATAATAATATATCATGATATATATTATTATTGTATTCTTATTGTATTCTTATTGTATTACATATTACTGTAGGATAACACACTATGTAAATGAAAAATTAAACAGTATATTTCGTTAATTCGTATAGAGGTTTAATAGTGACATTTGTTGCACCAAAGAAGTTGTTTTGTGGGGTGTTTGGAATAGATGTTTCGGTCTGACTATATAACTGGTTGTATAGACTTAGAGTCATATATACCTCGGATAACTCCGTACATTCATTAAATGCGATATCATCAATCGTACCTACTTGTGACCCTTCTTGAAATACAACAGTGGTTAAACTAGAACAATTTAAGAACGCTCCTGATTGAATATATTTTACTTTATTAGATATGTTAACTAGTTTTACATTCGACTTAGCAAATGCATTATAAGAAATAGTATCAACTAAATGTCCGACTGTAATAGAAACCACATTTTCGATGTCTACTGTGTTGACATAGGAATTATATCCGAGAATTCCCCGGGCATCTATGTATTTTGTTATGAGGCTCCCGTTATCATTCTGAACAATTCTCGTCATTCCATAATTAGGGTTTACTACATGAACCCAATAGGGTGTATATGGGGCTATTATGGGATTTGTACTAATATCATAAGCTGTCCATGATCCATTTGGTATAGATGTTATTGGTATGTCTATAGTTCCTCCTCCTCCTTCTATTATATCGGCAGGATCAGGAATAGTAATAATATTTACAGAAATATCAATTGGACTACTTGATGAAATACTATAAATGTTTGATTCAATCTCGGCAAATGTGATGCCCCATGAATTTTGAAGATCGTCCCACCCATTACCATTCATATCTGTTGAAAATATATACCACCCTGAGGCGTCAACCATATTTCGCCTATCTGCTAAAGTCATAATAATATATACTGATATATATTATTATCTGTTTTACAATTTGTTTATAAGAGTTTATTAAGGGGTGGTTGGTGCTTTAAACCCGACATAGAAATATGCGAGACCGGATCCACCATTGCCTGGTGAATTCCAATATGGTGGGTAAGTTGAATTAATTAGATATGAACCTCCTCCTCCAGTACCTGTACCTGAAGCACCATCTTTATCATGGTTTGTCGTACTCGTTGGGTCTCCACCATTTAGTCCAGCTATACCATTTTGTCCAGCTTGACCATAGTTACCTTGATTGGTTCCTCCTCCAGTATTACCAGCACCGCCACCGCCTCCATATCCTGGGAGTGAGATAGAAGAGCCTAGAAAATCTATTGAATCTGTCCAACCACTATCACCACCAGCCGAACCTCCCTGAGATGATTGTTTAATCGATGTGTATGTAATATTATTACTACCACTAGCCATTAGATCTAATGTATGTCCACAGGTCCATATAGTATTAACATTTGAAATATCCATACTAGTTAAACCTGTAGGGTAGTTTTGACCACTTACATTCGTTACAGCAGATTGTAATCTTATAATATTAGTTGATATATCGTTTGCACTTAAGTCAGCATATACACTCGCTCCACCTTTACCACCACTATATTGTTCTTCTGATACCATACCTTCAGCATATATTGGTGTTTCTTTTGTTTCACCAGGACCGACTAAAACAACTCCTATTTGAAAATCGCTCCAGTCAGTACCATAGCCAGGATTTATGCTGAATTTAACACCTTCACTCGCTGCAGGCAGAACACTAATAATGGAGTATTTATCGGATACACTCGATGAACCATTTTGTACCAAATATGTGTAATCGGTACCAAGACTTGGTGAATCAATAAAGCTAAATAAATCAGGACCAATAACATATTGAAATGTGGCTATTAATGTGTCTATATCAGCTTGACTCAAGCCTTGAGTATAATAAGCCGTAATATTTTGACTTTTTGAGGGGAACACCTGATCGGATATATTTGATGCATAATATCCAAATAGCCCAGCATCGTCATCGTAGCCTGTAGATGATGGAATTGTGCTACCAGTAAATGTGACTGTTTTCAAATCGGACGCCATTTGGAACGCATACTTGCCAATATTGGTAACACCTTCTGGTATGGTAATAGAGGTTAAACCAGATTTCTTGAACGCACTTTCTCCAATGCTGTCAAGTTGAGAATTCGGTGTAAATGTTACTGATGTCAAACTTTCCGCCTGGTAGAACGCACCTAGGCCAAAATTGGTAACAAGTGTAGGAATGGTAATAGAGGTTAAACCAGTTCCATTGAATGCATTTTGTCCAATGCTGGTTACACTTTCGGGTATGGTAATGGAGGTTAAATCCAACGCACCATGGAACGCTTCTGGTCCAATGCTTGTTACATTTGTACCAACACTGACCGAAATTATGTTATTCAAACTAATATCACTCGTGTAAGACGTCTTTGTAAGAGAACCACTAATATCTATAGGTACGAAACTATAAACACCATTATCTAGTAGTTTGAACAAAGTATCTGATTCTGGTGCTGGTTCAGGTGCTGGTGCTGGTGCAGGTGCTGGTGCTGATGAAATTTCGAAAGAATCCCACGAATTGGCCCGACTACCATCTTCTGTATATCTTGTAACATATACTCTTGGTAAAAGACCGATTCTAACAGCATATGTCAGTGGAAATGAAGCATTTATTTTTAGAAAACTGGGATTCACGTCGTTATTACCATACTCAACCAACCGTAACCATCGTTGATTAGGCTGAATAGCATAATGAATAACACTACCATTCGTAGTATCATTAAAATTATAACTTAAATCAGTAGTGGTCCATATCTTAAAAGCAGTCGCTTTAGTAGAGTCATTTGTTATATTGTCTGTGGAAAATATACCATTATCTGGATTTTCGTAAAAAGTAGAGTTAACTGTAATATAAAACTTGTCTCCATCACTGTGTTGTACATACAAGTATTTATTATCAGTGTTGTCTCTAGTTTCTATGTAAAAGCTAGTATATGTAGTGAAATCACCAATATTAAAATTAAATTCAGGAATGGGCGCTAGTATATTTTTACTAGCGTCACTATTCGTATAATATCCTTGCGTAACCTGTAATGCGTTTGTTATTGCTGGATCAACTGATGGTGTAACACCCCCACCAGGTATAGGAGGCACGACCATTGGATTACTGCAACAGTCAAAAATAAATCGTTGCGGATAAGCAAAAGAGCCAGTATAACCATTATTATTTTGAATATAACTGTTAATACGCCCTCGATTCTTGGCATAATTGATATATTCCACATTTTGCTGATAAGCCCGTTCATTCTTCAAGTAGCATGTACCAAATGTAGAAACTGTCTCGGGATAAAATACATTGAAACATGGGTCAACTACCAATCCACCATTACCATTGGCCTTAGTTGGATAAGTATTGTTTATATCTGGGTCAGGTGGATAGGCAAAAGTATTTGCTATTCCTCCAGCCGAAGCATCAATGGTATGTAGTCCTGTGCCACTCAAATCCATAACATACAGGTTACCCGTCCAAATATCAGAAGTTGTTCTTAAATCAAAGGTATCAGGGCTTTCTAAATATTTGCCTTGGGTAACTGATAATAAAGTTTCATAACTAGAAGCACCGTTCAAACAGTTTGACCCATTTTGACTTACTTTCACATCACCAACATAAGTACCTTTTTGTTGTCCATTTGTATTCTTATGATAAACCCCACCATTTTTAGCCAGATCAAGTCCACCACGGTAAATAGTTCTCGCCTTTTTTCGTGAAGTATATATTCCAGAATTTATTTTGTCAGATTCATTGGAGAAACACTTCCTATGTGCCATGTATATTATACCAGTCTATAATAATTGTAAAAAAAATACTGACAGTAACACACATTGTGTCAATATAATACAATATGATGGATTATACTGTCTATATTTTCATTCGTATTTTTATTTTGTTTAACTTCATTTGTTCAATTTGTTTTGTTTAATGTCTTTATGGTTCTTTCCATCTTTTTGTGTATTCTTTTTTTCAATAATACAAGCTTACTATAGTCAACTAATACTGTTAGTTTTTTGTCAATTGCTTCGACACAGGTTGAACAAATAACATAATTCGTTTGATTGTAATGTGGAAATAACCAACTACATTTATCGCTATCGCATATGCTATTAGCACATTTGTTACAACAATATGAAGTAGAATGACCATCGCATTCATTGCATAAATCATCATAATCCTCTGCCCGACTTCTGAATGTATTTCTCTCAGTCATGTTGTGATACATATTCATGGTAGGGTCGTTCATGTTGTTATTTTATTATTTTCAAAATGAAGATTAAATTTAAATTTATATTAATATTAATCGTAGTCCATATACGGAAATTTATTAGGTTGTTATTGAGTAGTTATTCTCAAAAACAATCAATTTTTTCTCGCATTTGATATAAGATTATGTAAAAAAATAAAAAAATTGATTAAAACCACATCAGTTGTCATAAGTTAACCAACTAGTTGTAGTAACAAAATTAAATTTAAAAATGCCATCGCAAATTGAGCGTATCATTTGGACCAAGATAATGAGTTCATCAAGAAACATTGGTAATAAAGTTGACGGAGCGAGACAAATCATTATAAATCAGCCAACAAAACCAGATTATTCGAATAATGTAGAATATCACACGAATACAAAAGAAATAAAACGATTCATGAAATTGTATCGTATACCAGCATACACATTAGAAAAAGAAAAAACAGAATCCAATACGAATTATATCTTAAATATAGAAGAAGACAATTATAAATATTTACGAAAACAAATGAAATCATCCTTCTCTACCTTTCTGTTTATACGCGAATAATTGTGGTAAGTAGTCCCGCCAAATCATGATAGTCCAATCAATCCAAATGTATAAACTGTAAAATAATATAAATATTTTTTATTGTATATATCAAGATGAAGTTTGAAATCGTCGACAAAAAACGATGCCTTGAATTTATTAACATATTCAGTAATTTAAAATATTTCACCGAAAGTATTAACCTTATGATAAGCGAAGACAAGCTCTATGTTCAAGGAATGGATCAATCCCATGTTTGTGTTTATGAATTATTTCTGGACAAAGCATGGTTTCATTTATGGGAAGTATCCACAGACGAGACATATGGGTTTCAATTGTCCATGTTTAATAAAATATTGCATACATGTTCTGATACCCAAACAATCAGGATGCAAGGCGATTCAGAGTCTGATAAATTGCAGGTCGAATTTACGAGCGAAACAAAAGGCGATTTTAACAAATTTTTCGAAATACCACTCATGGATATTGATTGTGAAATGTTGCATATACCAGACTGTGATTATGAAGTGGATATTGTCATGGAATCCAAAAAATTCAAATCATTGATAGATGAATTGAGTCAATTTAATGACACAATGGCCTTTAAGTGCGATGAAGGAGAATTTTCAGTCGAATCAAATGGAGAATCGGCGACGATGAAAGTAGTGATTGATATGAACGATATTGAAAGTTATGGAGTTATCGAAGATGAAACGGTTGAGGCATCATTTGGATTAAAATACTTGGCCCAGATGTGTCAATTTCATAAATTGGCATCGAATTGTACCATTCATATAAGTCGTAACATGCCAATTCAAATAAAATTCGATATAAGCGATGATAGTAGAATGCGTTTTTATTTGGCTCCTAAGATAGATGATTAAATAAAAGTAAAACAATTAAAATTAGAATATAAAAACTCTTTTCTATACTACTTTAATGGAGACAAAACCCACACATAAATGTTTAAACTGCGAAAAGCCTTACAAATCATTAAATACATTGAATAAACATATGTTAACATGTGTTGCAAATAAGATAAATGCGACTAAAGTAAAAACTCCGGTCCAAGCAAAACCCACAGTCCAAGCAAAAACACATAATCCAATCAAAAACAAGATTTTAAAAAATAGTATTCAAGTGAATGACGCTCAGTCGGATGAAGATTCTCAAAGCGACGAAGATGATAAACAAAAGCCTGGAAATAATTATGATGTGAGTATGACCTTTTTAGAGGGACAACGAGTCAAGGTGGAAATGAAAAAACAAGCCAAAGAAGGTCAAGAAGATGGGGAACAAATATTAAAGGAGATTTTGAAACCAAAAATATCGGAGTCATATCAAGATGAAATCGACAAATTGTCTGGATTAATCAATATGGTGACAGAATTTGTAATACCGAGTACAGAACCAGATAAAGATAGAATGATTGACCAGCTTAAAAATACCATGATGGTTATGATGATTCAAGCTAGAAATTTGATAAAGGAAATGAAAAAGATGACTTATAGAAACAATTACCTAAAAAACAATGTCATGTTGGCAGCATTTGTACTAGACCGTTGTCGTAAAGATGTACCCGAGTCAGAAGAGGAGTTCGAAGAATTATTTACTTCATAAACTATCAGCGATGTAATGTAATAGTTTGAATGAATTGAAAAATGCGAGAAAAATAACTGGAAATACAAAGGATACAAACCAATATTTTGTGTTAAATAGATTGTTTATCACATAATATAATACGGAACCAATAACAGTAGCGATAAGTAAGCCGATAAATATAGCGATGGAATTGTAGGATTCAATCGAAAAACAACAATATAATGTTATCATGATAACGATAATATTCGTCAAGGATGATGTTATACTGAATGGTATTTTGGCATAATAGATGAAAAAGGAGACAAACAGTAATTCAGCAAATAAGTTTTCTAAAACGACAGAAGAAAAAGATACCATTGATAATATAATGACTGTATTGTATTTGAGGTAGAAATAAATACAATGACTATAACTTATACATATATGCACCCTCATTATAAGCCAGAATGTAAATGTGTATATTCGAACAAAAAATAATAAAAGATAACAATAAATGTGGTATTGTTATATTTTGCGCAACAAGCTAGAGCAATTTAAGCATAACACTTATAATGGTTCAACAAATCATCCTATGCGAAGATTAAGACAACATAACGAGGAGATCAAGGGAGGTGCGAGAGCGACTCATGGGAAAGGGGGTGCGTGGGAAATATGCGCCATGTTATCAGGGTTCCCAGACCATATCAATGCATTGTCTTGTGAGTGGCGTATGAAATGTCCATCAGGAAAACCTGGAAAAAGAGAAGCCAAATACCAGCGTGTTCAAGGTCGAATAAGTTCATTAAATGAAATATTACCATTAGAACGATGGACTGGAAAATGTATTGTTGATAATTGTGATTTTAAATTTAAATTGCATATTTTGAAAGATGTGATACAATATTTGGACAAGTCAAAAATACCATCAAATATTGAGGTTATAGAAATTGACGTCATTGATGCTAGTTGTATCGAGTTAGAAAAAGAGTTGTACGATTAAATTAAAAATTGATTGGAATCAACTAATAATTAATATAGTAACAATAACAGAAAATGGAGCATAAGACATTATTTGATACGATTAAAGTTGAAGAGGAGGGTGGAGAATCTAGATATGTTACATGTGAAGAATGTGACAAACATGTTGATTGTTATAATGATAACATCAATATAGTTTATAAAGGAGGAGATTCTGTAAATAATCCACATGAAGAATTGGTGTTATGTACCATGTGTTTTCAGGACATGAAACATGAACTAATTCAACAAGGTTATAAATGTGATGACTGGGATATAGATGAAGAGGAGGAGGAGGAAGAAGACGAAGAAACAGATGAATTTAAATGTCCCACTTGTAATTTAGTTCAGAGTAACAATTGGTGCTTTAGTTGTGATACAAATAATTCATGCCAATATTGTGTTGGTATTGGAGGTAATGATGCTACAGAAGGGCATAGAGAGTGGGTTTGCCAAAAATGTTTTGATAAACAACCTGAAATAAAGGATGAAACCTATGAATATGAATATGAAGCTGGAGAGGAAGAGGAGGAAGAGACATTTGATGAAGAGGAGCTAAAAGAATATTTGAAAGAAAGGGAAATTGATAGAATATCAAATGGAGAATGTCCAACAATTAGTCATGAATCCTACCTTAGTCGTCTAACGAGTGAGCAAAGGGAGGTAGAGAAGGAAAATGACAGACTATGGAAAATCCGACTGAAAGAGATAAGCATACAGCACGAGAAACAAGCAAAACAAGATGAAGAAGATGATTTGAGAGCACTAAAAATTGAGAAAATGCAAGAAGCTTTTGCAGTACTTATAACACATGAAGACCGCAAAAAAGAAAAAGAATCCGGCGAAGAGGAAGTAGAGGAAGCGAGTTTATCCGATGCTGATGTACAACAAGGTAAGCATAGTAATACCGATTTAGTTCAGTTATGTGTTAATATGGACTGTGAAAGATATCCACCTGATTGGGATTCTGAAGAAGATACTGAAGAGACTTATCAAGAGGATCAGTGGAAAAAATGTTGTTTATGCGATGGATATTTCAATGATGATGGAATGGGGGATATTTTATACGTACAAGAAGAGCCAAATAATCAAGAAGCAGAATGTAGTCTATGTGGAAAAAGCGATGATGTAGTTCAAATGAAAGGTTGTGGACAATATCTTTGCGGAAATGCTTGTGATGAAAGTGATGAAGATACAGAGGAAGACTAGCCGTCGGCAGACAATACAAAGAATTTTGATAAAATAAAGAAAAAACAAACTAAAACAAAATAAAAAGGTTATAAATTTTTAGAAATGTAATGTAATTTAAACAAGTAATTTTTTTACGATTTGTGTAATAAGTGGTGGAGGAACAGCATTTCCGATTTGCTTTACCTTGTCCTTCTTAGAGCCAAAGAGTTTGAAATCCGCAGGAAACCCTTGAATTTGTTTGAGTTCATCGGGTAAAATACATCGGATATAGTATCCATTTTTATTTTTTAGGGGAACAAATAGTCTGGGTTGATGATCGTATGTACAAATGATTGTTTTGCTGGGATTTCGAATATCAATAATCTCGACATGAATGGGTGAGTCACGCTTAGAGAATGAAAGAAGCGAATGATGAAATTTACCAGCATATTCTTCATTACGCTTTTTGGCCTTGAGGCGTAAATATGGATGAATATTTCCATCATCTTCTCCATCATCATTCTCCATATCAGTAACAATACATTCCTCAGGAATCTTTGTCATATCAAAATCGTCTGGCTCAATCTTAATAGCACCTTCCATACTGAACTTAATAATGTCTTTTAAATGAGGCAAATTGGTTTTCCCATCATTTAATGGTTCAGGGAATTCAAATGTCTGATTCAAATCATTGCGAATGCCTACATACACGAGGCGTTTTCTAAGTTGCGGTACACCATATTTAACCGTATGACACACTTGATGATAGATGGTATATCCAATCTTTTCAAATTCAGATACAATGATATCAAAATACATCTCACCTGTCGCCGTTTTTCGATTGAGAAGGCCATCCACATTTTCCCCGATAATGTATTTGGGTTGGACGAGTCTACATGAACGGGCAAATTCACGGAACAATGTGTTGCGTGGGTCGTCTGGCAATTTTTTACCCCCATTCGAGAAGCCTTGGCAATTATGTACAACTGTATTTTCTACGACATAACTGTTGTCGTTTTCTACTTCAAAATTATAAACCGATTCGTTTTCTACATGATGTACCTTTATATTCGCTGGAGCATACCAAACATAATCATCTTCTATAAAGGAGGATTGTTTTCTTAGCATATCTCGTTCATATCCACGAACACAATAGGTGTTTCTTTGATTCACTGTACGCCCTTGGATAACACAAGTATCGGGGCGGATTGTTTTCTCAATGCCAAATATATGCCCTAATTTTAGATAAAGGCGTTGTAATCCAAATGCCAAGTTATAGGAGACGGTCGTAAAAGTAGTAGAACCATTCTTTTTAATACAACCATCTGCTTTTCTATATCCGTCCACAAAATGTTCAATATATTCAATTGGGGCATCTTGAACCCATTCTGGGATTATTTTCCCATGCGCATATTTTCCAAATTGTTTTAATATGTTATACCAAGTAAAGTCGGAACAGCCGAATTTTTTACATTCTCCTGTATCGCATTGTTTATTTGTGATAGGAAGTACTTGTCCAATACGATCGACTATTTCCCGTTCATCGGTATTATTTATAGCAAAACGAATGGTGTGACGACATCTACCGTCACTCTTGACCGTTTCTTGAATCCATCCATCACCGACAAAATAACCCATCATGAACCAGTATTCTTGTTTGTCCATTTTAATACACACAGTGTCGCTTCGATACTGATTGATTGGCTTATCAAATGAAAATTGGGGTGTTATTTTATTCGAATTAATCACCATTCCAAAATGGTCATTCAAGGTCAATTCTTTTGCCGATTTCCATAATGGTTCTTTATAGGTGATGTCGTATTTTTTTGTTGATGTATTCCATTTTTTCGTTTTTTCGCGAACATAAAAGGGATGTTCCTCCGTACACTCGATGGCTTCTGGATGATATTTTATATTTAATTCGAACATATCTCCTTGATATTGTTTTTTTTGTAAATTCACGATATTTTGAAAGGAACCAGTATGTGTTAATAATGTATCTTCTAGTACCACATCCTCGATATTTTTATATCCATCTTTGGTAAGAACTTTTGTACCGGCTACGAAGCATGGATGGCCTGCAAAGATTAAATCCACTTGGCCCTTGTAGGCAGAAAATGCCTCGTCTTTTACAAGAATAATGTCTGTTTTGTCTTTTTCTTTCTTTTGACTGGCATCTTGAATAAGTGTGGAATCAGGGAAATTTTCCAAATGTGATTTTACGGCAGCCTTGTCGAATTCATTAAAGGCGACTACATCGAAGCCAGCTTGCTTCATTCCTAGACTATCACCACCCATACCTGAAAATAAACTGATCGCTTTACCGACTGAATGTGTCATGTTAATTATATATGTAATTCTCTTTTTATATAATTAACAAATCAATTTTCATATAAAAGGTTTTAATCCGTTTCGATAATATTAAACGCGTCCAATTGTAATGTCGAGGTATCATATGGTTCTTTATACAATGTATATAATATACCCGGTAATACCATAGATTCTTCACATTCTTTGATAGACTCTTTGATTTCTATTTTTTTGCTGGTTAAATTGTAACAATCATTTATATTAAACGAATTCATAAATCGTTGTTCGGTATAGACAAGTTGGTTTTTGAGATAATGAATACGATTTTGACATGAGATCATATCTAATTTATACCCATAATGAACCATATAAAAATAGTCGTTCAATGCCTTTGCTATTTTATAGTTGTTTGGCAATTCATCTTGTCTTATTTTTCGGACCTTTTTGAGAACTGAAATGGGTATATAGCTACAAATCAGGCGTTTTAATTCTGGGGGAAATTTACGATCAATATGATAAAACAGTAGGGTCGTATCTTGGACAGGTGTTGTTGCCATTATTAAATGATTTAAAAAAAAATGTTTAATATCATTTGACGGCGTAAGGTATATTGGTATATATTGGTCCAAAAAAAATTGATTTTAAAATAGTTTATATATTCTAATACAACTATAATCAAACTATTTAATCAATTTAAGTAAGCTAAGATGAACGGACCCATGTTAGGATGTGCGCATTTCAAGTCAGTCAGAAGACAGGCAATGAATTCTAATTATACCTTGGTAAAAGGTCAGAACGAATTCATGGATTATCCAATTCTCAATTCAAACAATATTCGCATGAGCATTAATGTGTCTGATGCTGGAAAGGTATCAAAAATAACTATTAGTGACATGTGTAGTGGTGGGTTTATAAACATTTTAAGTCAAGGTAATGAGAATCCGTTTAATATGGGGCATATTCGTAATGGTCAGATTTCAGACAATGATATTTCAGAGTATGGAACTGGTATGAAGCAAGCCGCAGCCGCGTTAGGAGGTAAGCTAACTGTATATACAAAATTACTGGACGGCACAATGTATAATGTTGTTTTAGACTTTGAAGACATGGCAAACAAAGAGGATGTACTAGAATCGTATAATTTCACGAAATTTAGTGAAATCAACGAGACAGAATATAAAAATATTCATCCATTCGATATTGGGTCAACCATTGTACTTGAGAATATTAACGATACCATTTACAAGACAACAACATTAGAAAGTATCAATGACTTTGTATCTGATGCACTATCTAAAACATATGGTATGATTATTCGCGATAGAAATGTAGTTATGAAGGTAAATAATGTTACTATTGTACCGCCAACAAATTATTTCGAAGAACCACAGTGTAGACCGTTTAATGAAACCCGACATCTCTTTATTTACAACCACGAAACAGCTGGACAAATTATTATAGAATATAATGTCAATAAGAATAGATATAAGAAATACAGTCGTGACGAACATAAGTTTACTCAAATCAGAGTAAGTGAGTTTAATACTATAAGAGACACATATCCTAGTTACTACAGTGATGAAGGTGAATACGATGATGGATCAATTCTTCGAATCAATGGAACTGGTACAATGTTTCACCCAGATAGCAATCGCGTTGGCGACGATAATGAAGCGACTCAATATTTGCCCAAATGTAAAACTCGGATTTATAAACAAGGGCGGTTACATGGAAATCCTTCGTTTACATCTGGATCAAATGGTTCTTTGAATTTTGTAGATACCATTATGACATTTAACAGTAAGCAATTGGGAAAGGATGTTGGTATTACATGGAACAAAGAGATAACATTGGAAAAAGATAACGATATCGTACAGGCTATTAAATGGATTATTAAGGATATTGGATCTGAATTATCATATGACACCTCAACCATGAAGGCTACTAAGTTGTATGAGAAAGCACTGCAAAATGGAATTATTGTTCCTGTTGCTAGGATTCCAACCAAGTTACGGCCTGACCGACAACCACCTGTTCCACAACAAGAACCCGATGTAGTCGAAGAACCAGAGGTAGTCGAAGAACCCGATGTCGTCGAAGAACCCGATGTAGTCAAAGAACCCGATGTAGTCGAAGAACCCGATGTAGTCGAAGAACCCGATGTAGTCGAAGAACCCGATGTCGTCGAGGAACCCGAGGTCGTCGAAGAACCCGAGGTAGTCGAAGAACCCGATGTCGTCGAGGAACCCGAGGTCGTCGAAGAACCCGAGGTCGTCGAAGAACCCGATGTCGTCGAAGAACCCGAGGTAGTCGAAGAACACGATGTAGTCGAAGAACCCGATGTAGTCGAAGACAATGATTCAGTTATCTCAATATTAACGGATGTTACGCCTACCCAAATTGAAATGGGACCAGGAACACAAACTAGAATGAAAAAGGGTCAAATCGAAAATGTCTTTAAAAAAATTAAGAATAAGATCGAAGATGTAAATATAACAAATCGGAAGGCTTTTGAAACAAGAGCATCTATGTGCGTAGCAGATATGCTTCACGAGATCTCCAATCATAATACAAGAATACCAGAATATGTCTATGACTTGGCTATTAGTAATGGATTTATTGCAAATACAGAAGTTTATTTGAGTAAACTAGAAAATAAGGTTCCGACCGACTATGTCCCAGGTGGGTCGAAAATGGCAAAATTCATGTGGGATTATTTGAAGAGTGAATATGATAGTTTGGAAGAGGTGGAACAAGCGGAAGAATAAATTAGATAGGATTAAGAATTGTAAGTTAACTAAGTAAAAACCATTTTTTATTTCATTTCACTTATCTATTCAAAGGAAGGAATATGAACCACAGTATCCGAACAATTGTCTTCACCCTGTACATCCAATGGGCAGTCTATTTGTTTGTCTGGGTTACCATCAACAGAAGATATAGACCAACAAGTAAACGCCCCTGATAAATAGCCACCATTTTCGCATTGAAGCGAAACCATAGTAGGTCCTCCCATTGTGGTTCTAATTAAATCACCATTCACATCAGCTCCTACATTATCCGTAATTAATGAAGGTGTTCCGAATGTTTTACCTAGAGTGAGTGTAGTGTTGAAGTAGTCAAGTTGACTGAGAGGAGAACAAGTCCCATGCTTAGTCCATTCATGTTGCCAAAATGAGTCATAGTCGGCATCAGTGGGTTCGGATTTGACATTAGGCCAATAATGATTCATATCTTCCAGACCAATCTCATTAATAACCGTTTCGTCGAATGATTCGCTAGTACAATCAGACGGATATCCACCAGATGAATATTGAGGCCATAATCCATGAATGACGAAATGATTTCCCCAGAATGATTGTGGGTCAGAACATTGGGACCATGTGGGATTTTTATAGCAACTCTCGGGCTCCCATAAATAGGCAAAAACATACAGATCGGCTTTGTCCTGATTCGTCGCTATATTTGTTTGTTGTTCTGTAGATACACTAGACATACATGTCGAGACAAGTAAAGTAGTCGTTATCATGAGTGTATAGAGGAAATGGTATGAAATCATCATTTATCGCTAATTATAGTAGCGAAAGAAATTATTTTATTGGTTCGTCCAGATATATTCACGATCCAATGGAACTTTTAGAACCGCTAAAAAATTGAAGTTGAAAAGCCTTTTTGAGTAAAATCAATCTTAAATAAAATTATTAAATTATGAATAGTAAACTTGAAATACGGTATGATGGTACTAATGGGATTGGTACCAATGGTAGCATAGTTGGACATAAATGTGATGAAAGTGATAGGGTGAATGATCGTGTTCGCAACATCCCTCCTATCAAGATAATTAGCGAGTTTGTCGTAGCTTGCAAAAATGGTGATATACAAATGGTAAAATTTTGGTGGGATACAAATCCGTCGATTCTTCAATGTATTCTAACCGATATGTGTTATGATGATGATTTATTCTATGTCATTTGCGAGCGCGGATATCTACAGGTAGCACAATGGATCATAAAAAACAATCCCAACTTCGTGTCAAATATTATTCACGAAGATCTAATGACTGATGTTTGTCTAGCTGGTAAACTTAGTGTGGCAAAATGGCTTTTAACCGTATCTCCACATATTCTTATAGATTGTGAAGTTGATAGTTATTATTTATTCCGCAAGCTATGTAAAAAGGGTCATTTGTCTGTGGCAAAATGGTTGGTTAAGATAAATCCAAAAATCATTGAAAATTGCCATTTAAGTGTTCCGTTTTGGGAATCATGTGCCAACGGTAAGTTAAGTGTAGCAAAGTGGATATATTCAAATTGTCTAGAGGAAGTATATTCTTTAAAAAAAGACACTCCTTCTGACGATTGTGAAGACGATCAGTTTAATTATAAACTCTCTATGTTTATCCAAGTGTGTGCAAAAGGTCATATAGCAATAGTAAAATGGTTATTAACGATAATGCCAACGATAAATGATGAAGATGATATTCGCTCGATGTTCCATGAAACATGTATAGCTGGTCATTTAAATATTGCGAAATGTCTATTCAAATCGTATCCAAACACAGAAATTTCCATATATGACGATCATACCTTCCGTATGGTTTGTAGTTGGGGACAATTAAATGTCGCAAGATGGTTGTTGAAAATCAAACCAGATATTGATATTAGCGCAGAAAACGACCACGCATTTCGAGAAGCATGTGAAAATGGTCATTTAGAAGTCGCGAAGTGGATATTACATATGAAACCAGACATTGAGATTACTATAGATGAGGTTATAAATAGTAAAAAGGCAAATACAGATGTAATTAAATGGCTGTTTGAAATGATGCCTCATTTGTATTCATTCAAATGTAGATGTGAATTAGTAAATGCTTTTGAATTAAGTTGTTTAACTGGTAATTTGGAATTAGTAAAAATAATCTTTGAAAAACAGGCAGAGTATATCAGCGATAGAACGACGATTACAAATAGTGCATTTGATGGAGCATGTTCTAATGGTAATATGGAATTAATTAATTGGTTACTTACCACATTTTCCAACATAGATCTTTCAACAAATGATGAATTACCGTTTATCAATGCTTGTGCAAATGGTCACTATATGCTAGCCAAGAGATTATTAGAGTTAAAACCAGATATTAATATTTCGGCAAATGATGATAAAGCATTTAAACAGGCTTGTCGAAACGGTCATGTCGAAGTATTTCGATGGTTAGAAAACATGTTTCCAGAAAAGTATTCTGTTGGGGAACCAATATATCTTGGAAATGGACTGGAATATGATAGTGACGAGGAAGATGAATACGAAGAATATGATGAACCCGGTTTAAATCTAGATGGAGAACTTTCGACAAATTATACATATAGTTATAGAATTTCCAAATTCATAAACATAACGAGAAACATTTTAAAACAAGACATGTCCAAAGAAATAGACGATTGTAGCATTTGTCTTGATTCTCAAAGCAATGTATACACGAATTGTAGCCATATGTATTGTAGACCATGTATAAGTAAATGGTTAAAAACACACGATACTTGTCCATGTTGTAGAGAAGAACTAGAAGATGAAAACATGGCAAATATAATATCGTAAAAGACAAAAAATAAAAAGACAAAAAATAAAAAGACAAAAAATAAAAAATAAAAAATAAAAAGAAATGTATCAAATGTAAATATATTTTTGTTTTTTCACATTTTGATATTGGGAAAATTGAATTAACTAATTTTTATTTTTACTAAGTATATGAGTACAAATAAAATGGATATTATAGCCGGTTATAAAGGAATAATGGAGCTAGATTTAACAGATGTTCGTGAAGAGTTGAAAAAAGAACTAGCAAAACAACATCAAAAGGATATATATGAATATAAATTAGAACAACTAAAATTAGAACCTCGTCTGCGATATGAAAATACAATAGAACGGGTTCAACGCATACATCGTAAAGATGAACTATTTCAAAAAAAGAGAATGGAGCAACAAAATGAACAAGAGTTGGAACGTATAAAAATATATAATGATAAAAGGGATTACAGAAGAAATAATGAATAATTTACACCAGTTTGTAAAAGTTGTTTTCCTTGAAATGATGAATTAAAAATGCACATAAACCAATACAGACATCTAATGCCAAATATTTCCAAGATTGCCTATTTTTTGCGATGGCGTTATAGGCAAACAGAAAGTAAATAAGGGAGTGTACAGGTCTCAACCAATCCCACCATATTTTGTCGCCCCCTATTTCAAAACCAGTTTTTCTAGAACCGGTTACGAAAATATAGAGAAATCCAATAGCTATTAAAAGAGCCAAATATCCTAGAATAGGTAAATATCGAAGGGCTATTTTTTTGGCGATAATTACGAACAAAATTCTGATTCCGATACACCCAAATAGAAATAAAGCAAATCGTTTCTGAATTGGATTCATATTTATAAATTGGAGATATAAAAATAAATAATCAAATAATGAAATTAGTCAACCTTATTTGGCTTGTCTTGATTCAATCGATTATGAATAGATTGGTAAATTTCTGTAATTCTATGATGTGTCGTTTTTACATTTGGATACAATTCACAATATGATGATATATAGTGACAATATTGTGAATATGGTTTATTTTCAATAGATGTATAGGTCGTTCTACTGGTGTTAGATATAGGATTTGCAATACACTTTACAGTATTCCTTAAAATCCTCGAACCATACATAATTATATAACATTCGAGATTTTTATATAATTATTGATACGAATGCACTGAAATAAGTGCACTAAAAAAAAGGACCCACCATAGGATCCCTCTTTTTATTTTAGTTTTAGTTTTAGATTTAAATATATGTATGCTTGTATGCTAATACCGCTCCCGTGTTCATGAACGGTTTCCATCTGTAAAAGTGTTCCTTCATATGTTTGTGTAACCCCTCTTTTGATGTAGAAGTTTGATAAAGTGTAAAGTCATTTGGACTGGTTTCATCATTGACAATATCAAATGACAAAACGACTCCATCTTCCGATTCCAAAGCGGATTTTTGGTCTTCCAGAATCATCTCATGAAAATCCGACACCATGTCGTCACGAATTGTTAGATCTACTTTGATAGTAATTGGCATTTTGTGTGTATACAATATACAATTTGTATAGAAAAACTTCAATTTTATTTATGCTTGATTAGTCATTTTATAGATATCCGTAAAATATTTAATATATCTTGTCAATATGCTCTTGTAGACAAGTTTCAATGGTGGAAAAGTGTTACAAATGTTCAAAGCGGACCGAATTTGAACACGGTTTACTAAAGCAATGTGAATAGATTCATATAACAATTCGTCACTGGTCCAATCATCAATATTGGGATTTATAAGTGCTATATAGGGAATATTTTCGGCAATAGCAATCAATTCAACTAATTTTGTCATTTTTATTACAATTAAATATTTAATTCTGCATATTTAATTGTATTTCTCTCTACACTTATGTATCAACCGTGATATTAGAATCGGTTTTTGAAATTTACATTTTCAAAGACATCTTTTTTGAAATCTTATTACCAACCATCAATCCATTTAGTTTGTTTTTATTTATTTTATTGACATGAATATTGTAGTTATTCGTTTGTCCTATTTTATCGGATAAAAACTCTCTTGCTTGAGGGTTATTGTAATTATTATACACACTTGAACATTTAAAATGGGACAAATTATAGGTAAGTTTTTTTAAGTTTGTCCTTATGTAGTAGCATATACTTTCCCTCCCCCCGAATTTTTAGGTTCCCAGCAAAGCACTGTAAAAAAACTACCAAAACAGCATACACCTAA